>ERZ1030898.24-NODE-24-length-44832-cov-26.793644_pt1 | contig 44832 bp, 45 predicted proteins | sample MGYA00517298_ERZ1030898 | MGnify/ENA primary metagenome ERZ1030898 (study PRJEB33718, sample SAMN03159684) | human skin metagenome | collected 2014-05-20 | study: EMG produced TPA metagenomics assembly of the PRJNA266117 data set (Human skin bacterial metagenome... | reverse complement strand
CGAGATTGCCTCTTGTCTCGTGGGCTCGGAGATGTGTATAAGAGACAGGCGGCGGGTGGAGCGGAGCGCGTCGTAAGGCAACTGCCTCAGAGCGCAAACCAGGAGTAAGGACCCCAGGAGGACGGCCCAAAAAGGGCCGTCCTCCTGGTTTGTTGCTCTTAGTCTGTCTTGCGGGAACGAGGATGTGGGGCGCGGATGGAACGAAGCGCGTCGTAAGGCAACGGAACCGGAGCCATCTCCACTACGTCTAACGGGTGGCGAGCTATATTCCGCGGCCGAGGCCGGGATTCTTGGACAATCTGGAAAGAGTGCGGGGAAGGGGAAGGCCGAGATGGCGCAATCTAAAAAGCCAGCGTCTCTACGAGTACGACCCTTTACATGGCCACATTGAGGGTTATAACCTGCGAGGGGAGCACGTCGGCGTCTTTGACGCAGTGAGCGGGACGCAAATTGGAGATCCAATTCGTGGAAGGAAGATCGATGTTTAAGCCTTTTGTGGATCGCTGTTTGGCGGGCGAGGTGGAGCCGAACGACATCGACGACTGGGTGACGGCCTGGCACAACTCTGAACCGGGTAGTGAGCAAATGAGCCTCTACGAATACCTTGGATTCACCGAGGTTGAGGGGCGGATGTGGTCGCGAGACGCCAGGGCTCTAGCTCCGATCCTGGAGAATCGCCGCCGTAACCGCCAGCCCGCGTAAACCGCGATTTGGTTAAACCCGCGTCCACCCGCTAGCATTCCCTACCGAAGTTTGAACGGCCCGCAAAGGCCGAGCTCAAGTTTCACCGAAGACCGTCGGTCACTCTCGTGAGGGAGTCGAAGGCGCTCCACTTACGGGGCCGACCCACGCAGGAGAAACGCGGCACACTCCAACGTATGCCTCGTGCTTCTGCACGGGGCATTTTTGCTTATAGACGTCAGCTTCGCGCGAAGCGAACGTCGATAGGCAAGATGCTCCGGGCGGATTGAACAACATGAAGTTATCGGAAGGAGGCGTGTGTCATGGCAAACCCGAAGAACACTGCGGAACTTGCAGTTCTGAAGGAGAAGTTCGCTGAGGCGGATTCCCTCGTGCTGACCGAGTACCGTGGCCTGACCGTCGGCCAGCTGCAGCAGCTGCGCGGCGATATGGGCTTCGATGTCGAGTACCACGTCGCCAAGAACACCCTCATCAAGATCGCTGCAAACGAGCAGGGTATTGAGGGTCTCGATGATCTTCTCACCGGCCCGACCGCCGTCGCGTTCATCAAGGGCGACGCTGCTGTCGACGCTGCGAAGGTGATGAAGAAGTTCAACAAGGACCACGACGCGTTCGTGATCAAGGGCGGCTACATGGACGGCAACGTCCTGGACGCTTCCCAGGTCGACGCTCTGGCCGAGATGGACAACCGCGAGACCACCCTGGCCAAGCTCGCTGGCGCATTCGAGGGCTCTCTGGCAAAGGCAGCCGGCCTGTTCCAGGCTCCGGCATCCAAGACGGCCCGCCTTGTCGCTGCACTGCAGGACAAGCAGGAAGCCGCATAAACACACTTTTACATCCGGGCTGTAAACGCCCACCAACAGAAAGGAAGCCACAATGGCTAAGCTCACCAAGGACGAGCTCATCGAGCAGTTCAAGGAAATGACCCTCATCGAGCTCTCCGAGTTCCTGAAGGAGTTCGAGGAGGTCTTCGACGTGACCGCAGCCGCTCCGGTTGCTGCAGTTGCTGCAGGCGCTCCGGCCGCTGGCGGCGAGGCTGCCGCTGAGGAGAAGGACGAGTTCGACGTCGTTCTCGAGGACGCTGGCGACAAGAAGATCGGCGTGATCAAGGTTGTCCGCGAGCTGGTTCCGGGCCTGGGCCTGAAGGACGCCAAGGAAATGGTCGAGGGTGCCCCGAAGGCAATCCTCGAGGGCGCTTCCAAGGACGACGCCGAGGCTGCCAAGACCAAGCTCGAGGAGGCTGGCGCAAAGGTCACCCTCAAGTAAGAGCTTTTTACTTGACGACGACACCCCCGTCGCCGGTATCAACCGGCGGGCGGGGGTTTCGTGTGTCTGGGGTGCGGTAAAGTAACCCACCATGCTGCCCACTTCCCGCATTCTTTCCGTGTTGCTCGCCGGCGTCGGTGCTGCGCTGGTGGTGGCGGGGCTGTTGGCGCCGAACGTGCTGCTTTCCGGCAACCGACTGCCGTTGGCGCTGGGGGAGGCCACGTGGACCATCACGGACCCGAACGGCACCCGCGACGGCGAGGCGGCGCCGGTGACACGCCAGCTGCACATGGAGATTCAGGAGCCGTCCGATTCCGACACGGCGAGCGTGCGCGTGGGCGACACACTGCGGGCGGGGGAGTCCGGCTCGGACTTCAAAGACCTGCTCACGGCGTCAACGTGGTCGTTCGCGGTGGATCGCGTCACGGGTGCGGCGACCGGGCCGGCGGAGGCGCTTTTGGTCATGGGCATGCCCGCAACGCAATTGCCTGTCGACGGCGCGTGGTTGACCTTCCCCGCCCCCGCGACGCCGGACACCGTCCAGGTCTTCGACCCGGTGCTGCGCGGCTCGGCGCCGGCGGAGTTTGCCGGCGAAGAAGAAATCGCCGGGCGCACGGTGTACCGCTACGCCCAGCACATCGAGCCGACGAACGTGGCCATGCGCTACGCGGACCCGCGCAACACGCTCACCATTGACGGGGAGCGCACCTTCCTGCACCACGCCGCCGATCGCGAGATCCTGGTGGACCAGGAGACCGGCGTGGTCGTGGGCATCGACGAGAAGGTGGACGACTACTACGCAGACGCCGAGGGCAACGGGGTGCAGAATGTGGTCACCTATGACGGGGTGATGGACCAGCAGGACGTCGAGAAGCTTGTGCAGAAGGTTGCTGACGCGCAGACCGCCGCGGCGGACCGCGGGCTGTGGCGCGTGCTGGCCTGGGTCGGTGCGGCGCTGACCCTTGCGGGCCTGGCGGGCGCGCTGCGGCCGGGGCGTGCGGCGCGTCGCGATTGACCGCGTTCCACTGACGGGTGGTAGGCTTCCGGCAGCAACCGCGCGAGGCGCCCAGACGGCATCGGGCAGACCGGCGGAAGTGGTGGCGGGGGCCTTTACAAACGGGGGAGATTGCTCTATGGTTGTTCTTTGCGCTGGAAGCCGTCTCCAGTACGCATAGAGAGCCTTGTGCAACGGGAATGGAAAAACCCGATTTGACAAGGTGATTTTGTTGTCTCTGGGGGCGGGTCTTCCGAAGCAGACCGAATGCTAACTTATCCTGCGGAAACGCCACTGGGCCGCGAAGCCAGACGCGGTGCGGTGAGCCTCCGCCAGAGGTGCTGGAAGGACCCAACTTGGCAGTCTCAGACCAGACCATGAACATGGCTGATATCCCCGGGGCTCCCGAACGTTACTCGTTCGCGAAGATTAATGAGCCGATCACCGTCCCGGGGCTTCTTGATGTGCAGCTCGAATCCTTCGCGTGGCTCGTCGGCACGCCGGAGTGGCGCGAGCGCGAGCAGGCCAACCGCGGCGACGATGCACGCATCACGTCCGGCCTGGAGGACATCCTCGACGAGATCTCCCCGATCGAGGACTACTCCGGCAACATGAGCCTGACGCTGTCCGAGCCGCGCTTCGAAGACGTGAAGTACACGATCGACGAGTGCAAGGACAAGGACATCAACTACTCCGCGCCGCTGTACGTGACCGCGGAGTTCATTAACAACGACACGCAGGAGATCAAGTCCCAGACCGTGTTCATCGGCGACTTCCCGCTGATGACGGACAAGGGCACCTTCATCGTCAACGGCACCGAGCGTGTCGTCGTCTCGCAGCTGGTGCGCTCCCCGGGCGTGTACTTCGACGAGACCATCGACAAGTCCACGGAGCGCCCGCTGCACTCCGTGAAGGTCATCCCGTCGCGCGGCGCGTGGCTGGAGTTCGACGTGGACAAGCGCGACACCGTCGGCGTGCGCATCGACCGCAAGCGCCGCCAGCCGGTCACCGTGCTGCTGAAGGCCCTGGGCTGGACCACCGAGCAGATCACGGAGCGCTTCGGCTTCTCCGAGATCATGATGTCCACCCTGGAAAACGACGGTGTGTCCAACACCGACGAGGCGCTGCTGGAGATCTACCGCAAGCAGCGCCCGGGCGAGCAGCCGACGCGCGACCTTGCGCAGTCCCTGCTGGAGAACTCCTTCTTCAAGGCCAAGCGCTACGACCTCGCGCGCGTGGGCCGCTACAAGGTCAACCGCAAGCTCGGCCTCGGCGGCGACCACGACGGCCTGATGACGCTGACCGAAGAGGACATCGCCACCACGCTCGAGTACCTCGTGCGCCTGCACGCCGGCGAGACCGAGATGACCTCCCCGGCCGGCGAGATCATCCCGATCAACACCGACGACATCGACCACTTTGGCAACCGCCGCCTGCGCACCGTGGGCGAGCTGATCCAGAACCAGGTCCGCGTCGGCCTGTCCCGCATGGAGCGCGTCGTGCGCGAGCGCATGACCACCCAGGACGCGGAGTCCATCACCCCGACGTCCCTGATCAACGTGCGCCCGGTCTCCGCCGCGATCCGCGAGTTCTTCGGCACCTCCCAGCTGTCGCAGTTCATGGACCAGAACAACTCCCTGTCCGGCCTGACCCACAAGCGCCGCCTGTCCGCGCTTGGCCCGGGCGGCCTGTCGCGCGAGCGCGCCGGCATCGAGGTGCGAGACGTGCACCCGTCCCACTACGGCCGCATGTGCCCGATTGAGACTCCGGAAGGCCCGAACATCGGCCTGATCGGTGCGCTGTCCACCTACGCGCGCGTGAACCCGTTCGGCTTCATTGAGACGCCGTACCAGAAGGTCAACGACGGCAAGCTCACCGGCCAGATCGACTACCTCACCGCCGACGAGGAAGACCGTTACGCCATCGCCGAGGCCGCGACCCCGATGGACAAGGACAACAACCTCACCGGCGAGCGCATCGAGGTCCGCCTCAAGGACGGCGACATCGGCGTCGTCGGCCCGCAGGGCGTTGACTACCTGGACATCTCCCCGCGCCAGATGGTTTCCGTCGCAACCGCGATGATTCCGTTCCTGGAGCACGACGATGCGAACCGTGCGCTGATGGGCGCCAACATGCAGAAGCAGGCTGTGCCGCTGCTGCGCGCCGAGTCCGCCTACGTGGCCACCGGCATGGAGCAGCGCGCCGCCTACGACGCTGGCGACACCGTCATCTCCAAGAAGGCCGGCGTGATCGAGAACGTCACCGGCGACTTCATCACCGTCATGGACGATGAGGGCGGCCGCGACACCTACATGCTGCGCACCTTCGAGCGCACCAACCAGGGCACCTGCTACAACCAGACCCCGATCGTCTCCGCGGGCGACCGCGTTGAGGCCGGCCAGGTCATCGCAGACGGCCCGGGCACCAAGGACGGCGAGATGGCGCTCGGCCGCAACCTGCTGGTTGCGTTCATGCCGTGGGAAGGCCACAACTACGAGGACGCCATCATCCTCAACCAGCGCGTGGTGGAGGAGGACATCCTCACCTCCGTGCACATTGAGGAGCACGAGATCGACGCCCGCGACACCAAGCTGGGCGCCGAGGAGATCACCCGCGAGATCCCGAACGTCTCCGAGGACGTGCTCAAGGACCTCGACGAGCGCGGCATCATCCGCATCGGCGCGGACGTGCGCGACGGCGACATCCTCGTCGGCAAGGTCACCCCGAAGGGCGAGACCGAGCTGACCCCGGAGGAGCGCCTGCTGCGCGCCATCTTCGGCGAGAAGGCCCGCGAGGTGCGCGACACCTCCCTGAAGGTGCCGCACGGCGAGCAGGGCAAGGTCATTGCCGTGCGCCGCTTCTCCCGCGAGGACGACGACGATCTGTCCCCGGGTGTGAACGAGATGATCCGCGTGTACGTGGCTCAGAAGCGCAAGATCCAGGACGGCGACAAGATGGCCGGCCGCCACGGCAACAAGGGTGTCGTGGGCAAGATCCTGCCGCAGGAGGACATGCCGTTCATGGCTGACGGCACCCCGGTGGACATCATCCTGAACACCCACGGTGTGCCGCGTCGTATGAACATCGGCCAGGTCCTGGAGATCCACCTCGGCTGGCTGGCTAAGGCCGGCTGGACCGTCAACCCGGACGACCCGGCGAACGCCAAGCTGCTGGAGACCCTGCCGGAGCACCTCTACGACGTGCCGGCTGATTCGCTCACCGCAACCCCGGTGTTCGACGGCGCCACCAACGACGAGATCGCAGGCCTGCTGGCAAACTCCAAGCCGAACCGCGACGGCGACGTCATGGTCGACGGCGAGGGCAAGACCACCCTGTTCGACGGCCGCTCCGGCGAGCCGTACAAGTACCCGGTTTCCGTCGGCTACATGTACATGCTCAAGCTGCACCACCTGGTGGACGAGAAGATCCACGCCCGTTCCACCGGCCCGTACTCCATGATTACGCAGCAGCCGCTGGGCGGTAAGGCCCAGTTCGGTGGCCAGCGCTTCGGCGAGATGGAGGTGTGGGCGATGCAGGCGTACGGCGCCGCCTACACCCTGCAGGAGCTGCTGACCATCAAGTCGGACGACGTGGTGGGCCGCGTGAAGGTCTACGAGGCAATTGTCAAGGGCGACAACATCCCGGATCCGGGCATCCCGGAGTCCTTCAAGGTGCTGCTCAAGGAGCTGCAGTCCCTGTGCCTGAACGTGGAGGTCCTCTCCACCGACGGCACCCCGATGGAGCTCGACGGCGACGACGACGAGTTCGATCAGGCTGGCTCCTCGCTTGGCATCAACCTTTCCCGTGACGAGGGTGCAGCGGCGGACACCGCCTAAGCGCCAGGTAGCCGTCGTAAAGCAATTGCTTTTCGACGGCACGACGAACGAACAGCACACATCTAGAAGAAAAGGAACTTTTACGTGTTTGACGTAAACCTCTTCGACGAGCTTCGCATCGGCCTGGCCACCGCCGACGACATCCGCCGTTGGTCCCACGGCGAGGTGAAGAAGCCCGAGACCATTAACTACCGCACGCTCAAGCCGGAGAAGGACGGCCTGTTCTGCGAGCGCATCTTCGGCCCGACCCGCGACTGGGAGTGCGCCTGCGGCAAGTACAAGCGTGTCCGCTACAAGGGCATCATCTGTGAGCGCTGCGGCGTCGAGGTGACCAAGTCCAAGGTGCGCCGCGAGCGCATGGGCCACATCGAGCTGGCTGCTCCGGTGACGCACATCTGGTACTTCAAGGGTGTTCCGTCCCGCCTGGGCTACCTGCTGGACCTGGCGCCGAAGGATCTCGAGCGCATCATCTACTTCGCTGCGAACATCGTCACCTCCGTTGACGAGGAGGCGCGCCACAACGACATGTCCACCCTCGAGGCGGAGATGTTGATGGAGAAGAAGGATGTCGAGGACGACACCAACTCCGAGATCGCGGACCGCGCGCAGAAGCTGGAGGAGGACCTCGCTGAGCTCGAGGCTTCCGGCGCGACTGCCGCTGCCCGCAAGAAGGTGCAGAACGCTGCCGATAAGGAAATGCAGCACATGCGCGAGGCCGGCGAGCGTGAGGTCGAGCGCCTGGACGAGATCTGGACCACCTTCCAGAAGCTCGCCCCGAAGCAGATGATCATCGACGAGAACCTCTACGAGGAGCTCGTTGACCGCTACGAGGACTACTTCACCGGCGGCATGGGTGCCGAGGCGATCCAGACCCTGATCCGCAACTTCGACCTCGACGCTGAGGCCGAGGAGCTGCGCGGCATCATCGCCGAGGGTAAGGGCCAGAAGAAGGTCCGCGCGCTGAAGCGCCTGCGCGTCGTCGCCGCGTTCCAGCGTTCCGGCAACGACCCGGCCGGCATGATCCTGGACGCGATCCCGGTGATCCCGCCGGAGCTGCGCCCGATGGTTCAGCTCGACGGCGGCCGCTTCGCCACCTCCGACCTGAACGACCTGTACCGCCGCGTGATCAACCGCAACAACCGTTTGAAGCGCATGATCGATCTGGGCGCGCCCGAGATCATCGTGAACAACGAGAAGCGCATGCTGCAGGAGTCCGTTGACGCCCTGTTCGACAACGGCCGCCGCGGCCGCCCGGTCACCGGCCCGGGCACCCGTCCGCTGAAGTCCCTGTCCGACCTGCTCAAGGGCAAGCAGGGCCGCTTCCGTCAGAACCTGCTGGGCAAGCGTGTGGACTACTCCGGCCGTTCCGTGATTATCGTCGGCCCGCAGCTGAAGCTGCACGAGTGCGGTCTGCCGAAGCGTATGGCGCTGGAGCTGTTCAAGCCGTTCGTGATGAAGCGCCTGGTGGACAACGACTACGCGCAGAACATCAAGTCCGCCAAGCGCATGGTGGAGCGCCAGCGCCCCGAGGTGTGGGACGTGCTCGAAGAGGCGATTTCGGAGCACCCGGTGCTGCTCAACCGCGCACCGACGCTGCACCGCCTGGGCATCCAGGCCTTCGAGCCGAAGCTGGTCGAGGGTAAGGCCATCCAGCTGCACCCGCTGGCCTGTGAGGCGTTCAACGCCGACTTCGACGGCGACCAGATGGCTGTCCACCTGCCGCTGTCCGCAGAGGCGCAGGCTGAGGCCCGCGTGCTCATGCTGTCGTCGAACAACATCCTGTCCCCGGCGTCCGGCAAGCCGCTGGCGATGCCGCGCCTGGACATGGTCACCGGCCTGTACTTCCTGACCATGGAGAAGGGCCCGCAGGAAATCGGCGGCGAGGGCGCGTACGCACCTGCCGACGACAACGGCCCGGCTCGCGGCGTCTACTCGTCCTACCGCGAGGCCATCATGGCCTACGACCTGGGCGTTCTGGGCCTTCAGGCCCCGATCAAGGTCCGCATCGACCACCTGCGTCCGACCGCGGAGATCGAGGCCGAGCAGTTCCCGGACGGCTGGGAAAAGGGCCAGGCTTGGATGACGGACACCACCCTGGGCCGCATCATGTTCAACGAGCTGCTGCCGTTCAACTTCCCGTACCAGGAAGGCGCCATGGTCCGTAAGGGCGGTGGCGGCGGCAAGCTGCTGCTGGGCGACATCATCCAGTCCATGGTTGAGAAGTACCCGATGATCACCGTCGCCCAGGTGCTGGACAAGATGAAGGATGCTGGCTTCTACTGGGCGACCCGTTCCGGCGTGACCATCTCCATGGCCGACGTGCTCATCCTCCCGAACAAGACCGAGGTCCTCGAGCAGTACGAGAAGGAAGCCGAGGCCATCGAGCGCAAGTTCTGGGAGAAGGGTGCGCTGACCGAGGAGAACCGCTACGACCGCCTGGTCGAGCTGTGGCAGGACGCCACCAACAAGGTGGGTCAGGCCGTGGAGGACCTGTACCCGGACGACAACCCGATTCCGATGATCGTGAAGTCCGGTGCTGCCGGTAACATGCGCCAGATCTGGACCCTGGCCGGCATGAAGGGCATGGTCGTGAACTCCCGCGGCGAGTACATCACCCGCCCGATCAAGACCTCCTTCCGCGAAGGCCTGTCCGTGATGGAGTACTTCAACAACTCCCACGGTTCCCGTAAGGGCCTGGCCGATACCGCGCTTCGTACCGCTGACTCCGGCTACCTCACCCGTCGTCTGGTGGACGTGGCGCAGGACGTCATCGTCCGCGAAGAGGACTGCGGCACCCGCCAGGGCGTCAAGGTCCCGGTGGCTGAGGCGGCAGGCGACTCCTTCGTGCGCCACGATCTGGTCGAGACGTCCGTGTCCGGCCGCGTCCTGGCAGCCGACGTCAAGGACTCCGACGACAAGGTCATCGCCGAGGCCGGCACCGAGCTGACCGAGGAGCGTATCGACGAGCTCGTGGCCGCCGGTATCGCCGAGATCAAGGTCCGCTCCGTGCTGACCTGCCAGACCCCGACCGGTGTCTGCGCGAAGTGCTACGGCAAGTCCATGGCGTCCGGCCAGCTCGTCGACATCGGCGAGGCTGTCGGCATCGTGGCCGCGCAGTCCATTGGTGAGCCGGGTACGCAGCTGACCATGCGTACCTTCCACCAGGGCGGCGTCGGCGGCGATATTACGGGCGGTCTGCCGCGTGTGCAGGAGCTGTTCGAGGCCCGCGTGCCGAAGAACCGCGCCCCGATCGCGTCCGTGGCCGGCACCATCTCGCTCGAGGACGAGGGCAACTTCTGGACCCTGACCATCCACCCGGACGACGGCTCCGACCTGGTGGTCTACGAGAAGCTGTCCAAGCGCCAGGGCCTGGCCCAGGTGCGTCGCCCGATGGAGTCCAACCCGGACGCAATGATCGAGCGCGGCCTGCGCGAGGGCGACCACGTCGAGGTGGGCGAGCGTCTGCTCCGCGGCGCCGCCGACCCGCACGACGTGCTCGAGGTCCTCGGCCGCCGTGGTGTGGAGAAGCACCTGATCGACGAGGTCCAGGCTGTGTACCGCACCCAGGGTGTGTCCATCCACGACAAGCACATCGAGATCATCATCCGCCAGATGCTGCGCCGCGGCACCGTCATCGACTCGGGTTCCACCGAGTTCCTGCCGGGCACCCTGGTGGATCTGTCCGAGGCACGCCAGGTCAACGCCGCAGCTGTGGCGGACGGCGGCGAGCCGGCGGAGATGCGCTCCGAGATCATGGGCATCACCAAGGCGTCGCTGGCCACGGAGTCCTGGCTGTCGGCGGCCTCCTTCCAGGAGACCACCCGCGTGCTCACGGACGCCGCGATCAACAAGCGCTCCGACAAGCTGATCGGCCTGAAGGAGAACGTGATCATCGGCAAGCTGATCCCGGCCGGTACGGGTATTTCCCGCTACCGCAACATCCAGGTCAAGCCGACCGAGGCGGCACGCTCCGCGGCGTACTCGATCCCGACGTTCGGCGACTCCATCTACGGCGACGAGGGCTACGGCGAGTTCACCGGCGCCTCTGTCCCGATGGACGAGTTCGGCTTCGAGGAGCTGTAACACCAGGCCCAGCACTCTGGCTTTTAGCTAGGTCTGCGTGAGAAACGCCCGGCTTCCCCGCGAGGGGGAGGCCGGGCGTTTTGCTTTTCGACGGGCCGCTCTACCGCACCCGGGCGCCGCGGGCCGCGCGGGTGATGCCCACGCCACCCATCAGGGCGAGGCCGCGGACGCGGACCACGGGAGCGTCGGCAGGCAATTGCGCGACGGAGACGGTGCAGGAGGGGTGGTCCTCCTTACCGAAACCGCCCATGATGCCGATGCCGTCGTCCACCACGCGGACGTCTTCGGGCACGATGATGTCGACGCCGCCCATGATCGAGAGTGCGTAGATCGTGGTTTCGCGCGAGGCGAGTCGGGCTTCGCGCAGGTCGAGTGCGTTGCCGCCCATCAGGGTGATGGAGGTGTGCGTCGGCGCCACGAGCCACTGGCCGGTGCGTTCGGACCCGCCCATGAGCGACAGCGTGAATGCGGAGCCGCCGGGTTCGCCGGTGACCAACGTGTGGGATGGGGAAGCCTCCCGGTCCGGGCGTTTGACGGGGGAGAGGTCTTCCACCAGCGCAGGCAGCTCGTCGGCGTAGGTGGCGGCGTAAAGGGCGCGGGAGCGTTCGTCGAACTCGGACATGGAGATCTGACCGTCGGCGAAAGCTTCTTGGAGGTGTTTGGCGGCGGTGTCGCGCTCTGCGTCGGAGGCGCGTTTGCGGGGCGGGTTGGGGTTAGACATGACTTGGACAGTAGTCGCCGAATGGAGCGTCGGCAGGCGAAAGACGCGCACAAATGCACGCATTCTGCTTAGATTCGACGTGTGAGCGAAAAGTCGGCGAAGAGCCAGCCCGTGCGCGGGTTGGCAAAGTCGGTCGCGGCGGACATCGGGACGAGGACGAACGCGACCATCGCGGGCTTGCTCGCGCTCGCCGGCGTGACGGGGCTGGCCGGCGGATTCGAGGAGGCGGCGCCCGAGGAAGTGGTCAGCGCCGCCGAGTTGGCGCAGCCGGAGGAGCTGGAAGTGGTGCCGCTGACCGTCCAGGTGCAGCGCACTTACGTCCTCGACGGCGCGCGGGTGGTGCACATGCGGCTGACCAACACCGCCGAGCGGCCCATCTACGCGGTGCAGTGGCACCAGGCGTTTAACCTGGAGGATTCGGCGTCGGAGGAGCAGCCGAAGTTTCAGAAGATCGACGCGCGCCTGACCGGTGACGAGGACCTTGAGAGTGTCCCGCTGCCGGACAACCAGGTGCTGAACCCGGGCGTGCCGCAGGACATCGCGCTCGTGTTCAGCGGTGAAGGCACCGGCGACACGCTGGTGGTGTGGTCGATGGAGTACCGCAAGTCCTTCCTGGACGGCGACAAAACCTGGTTTGCCAAAGAGCGCGTGGCGGAGGTGGAGCTGCGATGAATTTCCGCAGGGTTTGGACTACAGCCGCGGCACTCGCGTTGCTTGTGCTGGGCATGCAGCTTCGCGACGTGCTGCCCAACGCCGCCGACCGCGCCGCCGAAAGCTTCGACTACGCCCACTCGGCCCCGATCATCGGCGACGTGGAAGACGCGCGGGTCACCGTGGCTGAGTCCTTCAACGGAGCTGTTTCCAACGCCAGGTGGGTGGTGGTGGATTACCAGTTCACCCAGGACCAGGAGGCGCTGCTCGGCGCGGAGATCGAGGCTGCCGGCGGGAACCTCTACGCGCCGGAGAACACCCCGGGCAACGCGTGCGAGCTGACCTACCCGGGGCTGCGCAGCTCCTGCACCCTGGTGTTTGAGATGCCGGAGGATGAGGTCGCAGGCGCCACGCTGTACTTCTACGTGGGCAACCGGATGGGCCCGCGCGTGGTCGTGCAGCTGCCCGAGGCGCAGCGCCAGTCTGCGGTGACCCGTGAGGCGGTGTGGCTATGAGGAAGCTCTGGTGGGTAAGCGCGCCCGTGGCCGCCGGGCTGATGCTGGCGGCTTCGTCCCAGCCCTACTTCAGCCTGGTCAGGCCGTGGACGTGGTCGCAGGAGCAGGTGATTGAGGCGGGGTCCGCGGGCAGTTTCGACCTTCCTATTGCGGATTTCGACGGCGCGCGGCACCAGGCCGATATCGAGGTGCTCGGCTTCCAGTCGGTGGAGGACGAAAGCCAGATCGGCCTGCACGCCCCGGAAGGTTTCACCATCTGGGCTGTGCTGACGCAGTGGAACGCGCCGGCGGAGTCGGTGCTGGAGAACTGCCGCATGTGGGTGACCGGATCCGACGGCAAGGAATACCTGCGCAAGGACGGGCTGTTCGGCACACCCATCGACGACTTCAGTGCGCTGCACGCATGTACCCCGCCGGGGGAGGCCGGCCCGGTGGTCCGGGTGGATGAGATCGGCTCAACCGAGCGGCACCTCGAGCCGGGGGATCCGCGGCCGGATCAGTGGCGCAAGGTCACCCCGCTCGCGCTGCCGGACGGCATACAGCCGGAAAAGCTGCACATCGGGTGGGATTTTCCCCACTACGCCACGGTGGTGTTGCCCGAGCCGAAGGTTTACGTGGATGCGCCGGCGGATTCCTCGTCTTCAGGCGAGTAGCTGTGGCGCAGGAAGAAGTCCAGGCCTGAGGCGATCAGGCATACCACGACCAGCAGGTACACCGCCCGCGCGGCCACGAGCAGATAGTTGAGGGCCTGTTCCGCGACCATCTTGCTGTCCAGCGGGCCGATCAGCGCGCGCCCCAGCTCCACCACGCCGAGCTCCACGCTGGTGGCGAGCATGAACATGATGCAGAAAATCGTCATCGGCACCAGGCCCGCCCGCGCGAGAGTGCGCAGCCCCTTCAGTGTCGCCTTAATCGGCCCGGCCACGGGTTTCAGCGCCTCGTCGAAGGCGTGCTTGGCTTCGTTGTGGGCGGCGGTTTGCATGCGTTTGCGAATGCTTATCGACGCCCCCTCCGGCACCTCCTCCACCTTCGCATCTTCCGCCTTCTTGGCGGCGAGCGTGGTGCCGAAGATCACGGCACCCAGGGTGAGCCAGGCGATCGGAACCGTCACGAGCTGGTTCAACGCCGGTAGCTGGTCGGCGAGCCAACCCCACGCGTCGCCGAGGGCACCGGTGTGTTCGGCGGCGTCGGTCTTCAACTCTTCGTAGCGCTGGTGGGCGGGGGCGAGACTGCGACGGGAAAGCGCCCAGTCCTGCACGGCGCTGAGGCGGTTGGTCAAAAACACCGAAACCGTGGTCATCCACAGCACTTCCAGGTAAGCGGCGAGGTAGGTCAAACCGAGGCCCTTTTCCGCCAGCGCGAAGTAGCCGATGATCTTGCGCAGCACGATGGTGCCGGCGATCAGGCCGATCAGGGCGGCGGTGTCGTCGACAAATGCGCGCGAGAAGTCCGCCTCGAAGCCTTGGTTGAAGTACTCGTCGTACGTGGCGGCGCGCCGGAATGCGCCGAGGTCCTCCTTCAGCAGGCCGTGCGTGGAGTAGACGGTGAGAAACGAGATGAGCATGCCGCCGGCGGAAAGCAGGCGGACCTTCGAGGAGCCGTCTTTGCGGTCCGGAAACGTTGACGCGAGGAAGGGCAGCGATGGACGCAGAAGCCACAGGGAGAAGATGATGGACAGCATCACCATCAGCGGCGCCAGCGGCATGACCAGGCTGGCGGCGAGGCTGCTGAACGTGGACAGCCACACCGCGAGCCAGATAACCGCCTGGCGTGCGGCCAGCCCAAGGCAGATGACGGTGACCAGTTGGGGCAAGTGCCGGAATAGCAAGCTCACCGCACGTGCCGGAATCACAGCGGACTCTACAGCCACGTCGCGCAGCGAGCGGGAGACACCCGTCCAAGGAGTCATAGGGGCAGTGTAACCGGAGGTTCGGCGGTGCGCAGTTTGCTTTGCGGCAATCCTTCGGTGTACTTTTGACGAGGTTTCGCCCGTATCATGCGGTGCGAAGTACTCGAACTCCATGCGACTCGTTCACACGGTAGTTCATGCAATCGGCAGGGCCCCGAAGAAGAGCCCCCATTTTTGCATGTATGGCCGGGTGTGGGCGGGAAGCGCTAACAGAAAGAGCGTGAATGCCTACTATTCAGCAGCTGGTCCGCAAGGGCCGCCACGATAAGTCCACCAAAGTGGCTACCGCTGCGCTGAAGGGTTCCCCGCAGCGCCGCGGTGTGTGCACCCGCGTGTACACCACCACTCCGAAGAAGCCGAACTCTGCTCTGCGTAAGGTCGCCCGTGTGCGTCTGACCTCCGGCATCGAGGTTTCCGCATACATCCCGGGCGAGGGCCACAACCTGCAGGAGCACTCCATGGTGCTCGTGCGCGGCGGTCGTGTGAAGGACCTGCCGGGTGTGCGCTACAAGATCGTCCGTGGCGCTCTGGATACCCAGGGTGTGAAGGACCGCAAGCAGGCTCGCTCCCGTTACGGCGCGAAGAAGGGACAGTAATCAATGCGTAAGCAGCAAGCACCGAAGCGTCCCGTAGTCAAGGATCCGGTTTACAACTCCGAGCTGGTCACCATGCTCGTGAACAAGATCCTGCAGGACGGCAAGAAGTCCACCGCAGAGCGCATCGTCTACGGCGCTCTCGAGCAGTGCCGTGAGAAGACCGGCACCGACCCGGTTGGCACCCTGGAGAAGGCAATCGGCAACATCCGCCCGGATCTCGAGGTTCGCTCCCGCCGTGTCGGTGGCGCGACCTACCAGGTGCCGGTGGACGTCAAGCCGGCCCGCTCCACCACCCTCGCCCTGCGTTGGCTGGTCACCTTCACCCGCCAGCGTCGCGAGAACTCCATGATGGAGCGCCTCGCCAACGAGATCCTGGATGCGTCCAACGGTCTCGGCGCCTCCGTGAAGCGCCGCGAGGACACCCACAAGATGGCCGAGGCCAACCGCGCCTTCGCCCACTACCGCTGGTAATCGCTGGAGCAAGGCGAAGCATGGAAACCCGGAAACTGCATACCCGCTTCCTAGAGAAGCGAGCTGGTGCGTTTCCGGGTTTTTCCAGCTGAGGCGAACCTCATGCTGCCACTTCAGTGAAAAGGTGGCAGAATCGACAAAGGACAACTGACCGACAACGGCGCCGCAAGGCGTCGACGACTTCAAAGTTGGGGTATCAACGTGGCACAAGAAGTGCTTAAGGATCTGAACAAGGTCCGCAACATCGGCATCATGGCCCACATCGATGCTGGTAAGACCACTACCACCGAGCGCATCCTTTTCTACACGGGTATCAACCGCAAGGTTGGCGAGACCCACGATGGTGGCGCGACCACTGACTGGATGGAGCAGGAGAAGGAACGCGGCATCACCATTACGTCCGCTGCCGTGACCTGCTTCTGGGACAACAACCAGATCAACATTATCGACACCCCGGGTCACGTGGACTTCACCGTTGAGGTGGAGCGCTCCCTGCGCGTGCTCGACGGCGCTATTGCCGTGTTCGACGGCAAGGAGGGCGTGGAGCCGCAGTCCGAGCAGGTGTGGCGTCAGGCCGCGAAGTACGACGTCCCGCGTATCTGCTTCGTCAACAAGATGGACAAGCTGGGCGCTGACTTCTACTACACCGTCGGCACCATCGTTGACCGCCTCGGTGCGAAGCCGTTGGTTATGCAGCTGCCGATCGGCGCTGAGGATGACTTCGACGGCGTCGTGGACCTCATCGACATGAAGGCCCTGATGTGGCCGGGCAAGGTCGAGACCGGCACCCCGCCGCAGATCCAGGAGATCCCGGAGGATCTCAAGGAGAAGGCTGAGGAGTACCGCGAGAAGCTGCTCGAGACCGTCGCAGAGTCCGACGAGGAGCTCATGGAGAAGTACTTCGGCGGCGAGGAGCTGACGAAGGAAGAGATCCAGGCAGCCATCCGCAAGATGACCATCGCCTCCGAGATCTACCCGGTGTTCTGCGGTACCGCATACCGCAACAAGGGCATCGAGCCGATCCTCGACGCTGTCGTCGCATACCTGCCGAGCCCGATCGACATCGGCGACGTCCACGGCACCTCCGTCGACGGTGAAGAGGAACTGACCCGTAAGCCGTCCGTCGAGGAGCCGTTCTCCGCTCTGGCGTTCAAGGTCGCCGTGCACCCGTTCTTCGGCAAGCTCACCTACGTGCGCGTCTACTCCGGCCAGGCTATTCCGGGCGAGCAGATGCTCAACTCCACGAAGTCCAAGAAGGAGCGCGTGGGCAAGCTCTTCCAGATGCACGCGAACAAGGAGAACCCGGTCGAGCACGCCGACGCCGGCAACATCTACGCGTTCATCGGTCTGAAGGAAACCACCACGGGCGACACCCTGTGCAACCCGGACCACCCGATCATCCTGGAGTCCATAGACTTCCCGGATCCGGTGATCCAGGTGGCCATCGAGCCGAAGACCAAGGCTGACCAGGAGAAGCTGGGCACCGCTATTCAGAAGCTCGCCGAAGAGGACCCGACCTTCACCGTCCAGCTGGACGAGGAGACCGGCCAGACCGTCATCGGCGGCATGGGCGAGCTGCACCTCGACGTGCTGGTGGACCGCATGAAGCGCGAGTTCAAGGTCGAGGCGAACATCGGTTCCCCGCAGGTTGCGTACCGCGAGACCATCCGCAAGAAGGTGGAGTCCCTGGACTACACCCACAAGAAGCAGACCGGTGGTTCCGGCCAGTTCGCGAAGGTCATCGTCACCATCGAGCCGTACTCCCCGGACCCGGAGGAGCTGGAAGAGGGCGAGTCCGCTTCCTACAAGTTCGAGAACGCTGTCACCGGCGGCCGCGTGCCGAAGGAGTACATCCCGTCCGTGGACGCTGGTATCCAGGACGCGATGCAGTACGGCTTCCTCGCCGGCTACCCGCTGGTGAACATCAAGGCCACCCTCGAGGACGGCGCTTACCACGACGTCGACTCCTCGGAAATGGCGTTCAAGCTCGCTGGCTCCCAGGTGCTGAAGGAAGCTGTCGCCAAGGCGAAGCCGGTCCTGCTCGAGCCGGTCATGGCCGTTGAGGTTGTGACCCCGGAGGAGTACATGGGCACCGTCAACGGTGACATCAGCTCCCGCCGCGGCCAGGTCTTCGCTATGGAGGACCGCTCCGGCGCGAAGGTCGTCAAGGCGAAGGTGCCGCTGTCCGAGATGTTCGGCTACATCGGCGACCTGCGTTCCTCCACCGCCGGCCGCGCGAACTTCACCATGGTGTTCGACTCCTACGCTGAGGTTCCGCAGTCCGTCGCTCAGGAGATCATCGACGAGCGCAACGGCAACAAGTAGTTGCCGCCCGCCCCTCCTCACGGGTCCGCACCGCGTGCCAGCGGTGCGGCGCGGATTCCGCGGAGGCGGGGCGAGAGGGCAGCGGCCGCGCTGAGGTACCGCCCAGGAACAGGGCGGTGTCTGAGCCGGCCGTTACCCTCTAGGTCGATCCGGGGGAAACGGCGAGGCCGGTTTGAAAAACGGCCGCTGGAAACCTAGGATCTTGTAACTGGCACATTGTGAAATGGCTCCCGTATCCGTGCCCTGCGCTGGGCGCGGGCCGGGGCGTATGTAAACCACGTGGCTGCGAAGGTCGTAGTCACCATGAAGTCCAGGAGGACAACAGTGGCAAAGGAAAAGTTCGAGCGCTCTAAGCCGCACGTGAACATCGGCACCATCGGTCACGTCGACCACGGCAAGACCACCACCACCGCCGCTATCACCAAGGTGCTGGCTGACGCTTACCCGGAGGAGAACAAGGCCTTCGCCTTCGACTCCATCGATAAGGCTCCGGAGGAGCGCGAGCGCGGCATCACCATCAACATCTCCCACGTGGAGTACAACACCCCGAAGCGCCACTACGCTCACGTGGACGCCCCGGGCCACGCCGACTACATCAAGAACATGATTACCGGCGCTGCTCAGATGGACGGCGCAATCCTCGTGGTTGCTGCAACCGACGGCCCGATGCCGCAGACCCGCGAGCACGTGCTGCTCGCTCGCCAGGTCGGCGTTCCGTACATCCTCGTCGCTCTGAACAAGTGCGACATGGTCGACGATGAGGAAATCATCGAGCTCGTCGAGATGGAGGTCCGCGAGCTGCTGGCTGAGCAGGACTACGACGAAGAGGCTCCGATCGTCCACATCTCCGCTCTGAAGGCTCTCGAGGGCGACGAGAAGTGGGTTCAGTCTGTCGTCGACCTCATGCAGGCTTGCGACGACGCCATCCCGGATCCGGAGCGCGAGACCGACAAGCCGTTCCTGATGCCGATCGAGGACATCTTCACCATTTCCGGCCGCGGCACCGTGGTTACCGGTCGTGTGGAGCGTGGCGTGCTCAACCTCAACGACGAGGTCGAGATCATCGGTATCCGCGAGAAGTCCCAGAAGACCACCGTCACCTCCATCGAGATGTTCAACAAGCTTCTCGACACCGCTGAGGCCGGCGACAACGCAGCTCTGCTGCTCCGTGGCCTGAAGCGTGAGGACGTTGAGCGTGGCCAGGTTGTTATCCACCCGGGCGCTTACACCCCGCACTCCAAGTTCGAGGGTTCCGTCTACGTCCTGTCCAAGGACGAGGGCGGCCGCCACACCCCGTTCTTCGACAACTACCGTCCGCAGTTCTACTTCCGCACCACCGACGTCACCGGTGTTGTGAAGCTGCCGGAGGGCACCGAGATGGTCATGCCGGGCGACAACGTCGAGATGTCCGTCGAGCTGATCCAGTCGGTCGCTATGGACGAGGGCCTGCGCTTCGCTATCCGCGAGGGCTCCCGCACCGTCGGCGCTGGCCGCGTCACCAAGATCCTGGACTAATTCCAGACCTGGTGTAACCAGCTGACGTAAAAGCCGTCCTCCCCGCTGGGGAGGGCGGCTTTTCTCATGCGTTAGGCTCTGATGCGTGCACGACCCCACCCGCATCCCACGACTGACCCAGGCCGTGCAGCGCGCCTGGGAGGGCCAGCCGGACCTCACTCTCGCTCAGCTCATCGGGGTCCTGCAGAACAGCGGCCTCGGCTGGGGCACGACCGACGAGGAAGCCGTCGAGTTGCTCGAGGCAGTGGAGCGCGAGCATCCTTCGCTTATCGACGCCAACTCCGGCCCCCACACGATCACCACCGTCAACCCGCCGCACCTGGTCACCATCACGGGCGGGTATGTGGTGGTGCGCAGCGGCGCCGACCCTGAGCGCATGCCGGCGGTGTGGCACATCGGTGGCATGCGCAAGGCGGGACCCGGACTGCCGCTGGTGATCGCCGATGCGGAAGGGGTGGAGCACCGCCTGGGGGTTGTGTCGTTGGTGACGCGGCTTACGGGGGCACCGGAGGCGTCGATAAGCATGGCCCGCGAAGACGTGGGCAACAGGCGGTGGTTGGTACAGTTCGACGACGGTGCGAGGGCTGTGGTGGGGCAGCGCATCCGCATATGGCGGGTGGAGGGGCGTACCGTGGTCAGCGACCGAGCCACCTGGAGCGAGATCCTGCGCTGCGAGCCGGGAGCAGACATGGAAATAGCCCCAGCGGGCGGCGGGAAGCCGGTCACGCTGGGGCGGGTGAAGCTCGTGCTGGAACTGGAGCGCTAGGCGGCGATCCGGTCCAGGTGGAGCTTCCACACCGTGTCGATCTCCATGGTGTGGTTGGCCATGCGGAAATCCTGGTCCGCGGCCTCGACGATCCGCACGGCGTCGTCGAACGGGTACTCGGGGTTGGCGAACACGGTGAACGTCGCGGTCGGGCGCTTGCCAACCATCGCCACCTTGCAGGAGGCGCGGCGGATCTCGTTGGCGTGCTCCAGGGAGGTGCAGGCCGCCTCGGAGACGCGCTGGACGTTGATGATGGTCTCGCCGTGCTCCGGGTCCGCCGGCAAGATGCCGCGGTTGGAGAACGCGCGGGAGCGGATGTTCGCCAGCAGGATCCACAGGCCCAGGATCGCCGCGAGGATAGCGCCGATGATCAGGGCGGTGATGTAGTGGTCCTGGTAGCCCAGGTCGATCAGCCGGGTGCGGTCGACGAAGTCGGCCGCGTCGACGAGGTAGGGGATCTGCCAGTACTCGGCGCTGGGGAAGAGGCCGGCGAGAATCAGCAGCAGGCCGAGCAGGAAGACTGCCAGGCGGTTGAAGAAGCTGAGTGTCTTAGTCATCGCGCCACCTCCGGGGTCGTCGAGTCAGTGGTGGATCCGGTCGGCTGCTGCGGCGCGCTGGCGCGCTGCGCGGCAACCTGCTGCGTGGCAGGGCTTGGCAGCAGCTTCACCGACACAGCGGGCTGCGCCTTCAGCACCCGGAACTCGTCGTTGAGCGCGCGGGTGATGCGTTCCTGCATCGCCGGGCCGGAGCCGTCGTCGACCACCTGCACCTTGACGGACTTGCGGTTCGCCTTCGTGCTCACCTGCTCGCCGCCGAGATCGCCGCGGGTGGTGAACGTGGTCTTGCGGGCGATGTCCACCGGACGGGTCCAGATGGACGCCGGCGAGTTCACGCGCACGTGCCCGTGCGGACGCGGCTTGAACGTGAAGAACACCAGGAACAAGCCCAGCAACACGAGGAGGATCCCCACAACGACGGCGGTGACGTCCGCCTCGAAGGAACCGAGGAAGTCCCAGGTGCGGCCCAGCCAGGAGTCCGACGGGGCCTCATCGCCGTAGAAGTGGTACCACAGGTCGCGCGCGGCCACGCCGGCCAGCGCGAGCAGCAGCAGGCTGATCAGCACCGCGAACCAGCGCGATGCCGGGTTGCCCAGCGGCTCGTCGCCCGGGTGGGGGCCGACAGCTTGGCCCTGCTCGGGCGCAGTGCTTGCAGTGTTAGCGGGAGCGGTCATAGTACTTCACCACCGGTTCAATCGTGATCTGCTTAAGCGGCTTCGGCGCTGGTGCCTTGGGCACAATCACCGGCTGCGGCGCAGGCGCGGAAGTAATCGGGGCCCGCACCGCCGGCTCGACCACGATGGGCTTGAGCGGCGGGCGGTTGACCGTGATCGGCTTCAGCGGTGCGCGGTTCGGCATCGGTACATCGCGGGTTTGAGCGAAGCGCGTGACGTCCACAGGCTTGAGCGGCTGCAGCGGAGGCAGCTGCGGGTGGCGCGGGATAACCCCGTGCGCCTGCGGAGCCCACGCCCGAACCGGCTCCGGCGGGAACGGCACCCGCGCCTCCGTGGGGGAGGTGTGGATGGCAGCGAGTCGCTGCGGCTCCGGCACCTGCGGGGAGAACGTGCGCACCGGCTCCGGGGCTTCCACGCTTGCCGCGCGCACCGGTTCCGGCGTCTCCGGGTGCTCTACTTCGATCGGGGCGGGGACGACCACGTCCCGCATGTCGTCGGCAAGCGAGCGCGCCTTGACCGGAGCGAGCTGTTGCAGCGGTTTGGTCACGGGGTGCTCCACGCGGGTCGGGGAGACCTCGATGGGGGTCGGGATCACGAACGCCTCGTGCTCCGCCACCTGGTCCCAGGTCACGCGGCCGGTGTCGGGGAGAGTTTCCACATTGGCCACGGTGACCTTCACGCGGGAGACATCCAAGCCCACCAGCGTGCGAATGTGCGCGATGATTGTCGCGCGCACAGCGTCGGTGATGGCAGCAACCGGGGCGGGGTAGGAGGTGGCAATTTCGGTGTCCACCGCCACTGTGCCCGTCGCCTGGTCCAGCCGGGCGTTGATCCGCGGGAAGCTGCGTCCCGCCAGCCCGGCCAGCTTTGCGTCGATAGTCCGGCAACCCGGAACCGCCGCAGCTGCCACCTCAGCGACGCGCTCGATGGTGCGCTCACTGACGTGGTAGAAGGAATTATCCATTAGCTTCGGCCTCTGCCGGTGCCGTTACTCAGGGCCGCGGACAGGTCCAGACGGCCGTCGAGCTGGGCCCCGACAACCCCGCCGATGATGGTGAACAGCAGCAGCCAGAGCAGGCCCGGCCAACCGCCGAAGGTGACAAAGAAGGCGATCACAACACCAATGAGGATGCCGGTCAGCGCCTTGTTAGCAAAAAGATTCATAATAAAACCACGTTTCGGGTTATGAGGTTGGGGCGGGCAGCGCTACTGCGCGTCGCCTGCGACAACGTCCACGAACTCCGCATCGGATGCGCCGAGCACAGCCGCCCGGACATCCTCGGCCACGTCCTGCACCTTGCGGCCGGATGCGACGTCGAAGACGAAGTGGACTTCAAATCCGGTTCTGCCGTCCCGCGAGATGGCCTTCAGGCCTTCAATGCGGGTGTTGGGCAGGTAGGTCGCAATCTCGCCGACGCGGCCGCCGTGCAAAGCGGCGACCCCGCCGACGGCGACGGCAGCGTCGCGGACGCCCTCCGCAACCTCGCGGCTAACGGGGGTGTACGCCATGGCTTACTGGTTGATCGGCTGGTTGACGGCCTGGTAGTTGGCGTTCGCGTTGGAGTTGGTCTCCTCGTACTGCTCAGCGCCCTCCTGCTCCGGCAGGTGCACGTCGTGCACGGTGACGTCGACGCGGTCCACGATCAGGCCGGTCATGCGGGTGATCGCGACGGTGACGTTTTCGCGGATAGCGTTGGCCAGCTCGTGGATGGCAACGCCGTACTCGGCGATGATGGCGACTGCGACGGAAGCGTGGCCGTCCTCGACCGCCACGTTGACGCCCTGCTGGACGTTGGTGGAGGAGGTCAGGGACTCGCGCACAGCGCCCCACATGCGGGCGGCGCCGCCACCCAGGTTGTTCACGCCGGAGACCTCGCGGGCGGCGATGCCTGCGATCTTGCCCACAACGTTGTCGTCGATGACGGTGGAGCCGTGCTCGGTCTCCAGGTTCTCGTTGCGCGGGCGGACCTGCTCCGGCTCCACTGCGGTGGAGGAGGAAGCCGGGGTGTTCGCGCCGGTCTTCTCTGCGGCGGTGTTCGGGGTGTTTGCAGTGGTCTCGTTGACGTTCTTGTCGGCCATGACGGTCCTTTCAATCTGTAAATACTGTGAATCCGCGCGCGTCAAACGCGAGGCGCACGGTCTGGAAATAAAGGGTACACAGATATTTCAGGTTGAGCCTCGCCACCAAGAAGGTGATATCAAGTTGAGATCTTCGGGGGATGGCCGGAGGTTCGTCGCAAAGCAGGCTTGTGCTTCCTGCAACCTTATGTTTTAATACCTGGGTTGCCTTGACATGGGTCGGATGAAACCGGCCGGTGGCCAGGCAAACATGACACCTTCCACCCGGAAGAACCGGAGAAGGGCCATGGCAAATTCACAGCGGCAGTACGCAAGGGTCACGCACCCTTCCGAGTCTGACACCCAGGCATGCGCTTATAGACGGGCGCGCCTCGGCGGAAGCACTGAAACAGCATGAATTTGCTCGGTCACCTTCCGGATGTGTCATGACAGTCAGAAACGACACTGGCGTTGAGCCAAGGGCCCAGCCCGGACAACGTTATAGAGAAACTAGAAGCTACAAACCCCACCGCTTCGTCCGTTTCTCACCCCGTTCGAAACGAGCGGGAGAGAGAAGGACGAACGTGGGGATGCGAGGAAGAGGTAAGCGTGGCGGGACAGAAGATCCGCATCAGGCTCAAGGCTTACGACCACGAGGCGATCGACGCATCCGCGAAGAAGATCGTCGAGACGGTCACCCGCACGGGTGCCCGCGTCGTTGGCCCGGTGCCGTTGCCCACCCAGAAGAACGTGTACGCCGTTATTCGTTCTCCCCACAAGTACAAGGATTCTCGCGAGCACTTCGAGATGCGCACTCACAAGCGCCTCATCGACATTCTCGACCCGACGCCCAAGACGGTGGACGCGCTCATGCGCATCGACCTGCCGGCAAGCGTCGACGTGAACATCCAGTAGAGCAATCCCCAACGTAAGTAGTGGAGAACTAACAACATGTCTGAGAACCAGATCAAGGGCATTCTGGGCAAGAAGCTCGGCATGACCCAGATCTTCGACGAAGACAACCGAGTTATCCCGGTTACCGTCGTCGAAGCTGGGCCGTGCGTGGTCACCCAGATCCGTACCCCTGAGACCGATGGCTACTCCGCCATCCAGATCGCCTACGGCGACATCGATCCCCGTAAGGCAAAGAAGCCGCAGGCCGGCCACTTCAAGAAGGCCGGCGTGAACCCGCGCCGTTTCGTCGCTGAGATCCGCATGGATGACACCTCCGGCTACGAACTCGGCCAGGAATTCAACGCAACCATCTTCGAGGGCGACACCTACGTGGATGTCGCCGGCACCACCAAGGGCCACGGCTACGCCGGCGCTATGAAGCGCCACGGCTTCGCCGGCCAGGGTGCCGCACACGGTAACCAGGCTGCGCACCGCCGCGTGGGCTCCATCGGCGCCTGCGCAACCCCGGGCCGCGTGTTCAAGGGCACCCGCATGGCAGGCCGCATGGGCGGTAACCGCGTTACCACCCAGAACCTGAAGATCCAACGCATCGACGGCGACAACAACCTCATCCTGATCAAGGGCGCCATCCCGGGCGCAAAGGGTTCCGTTGTTACCGTCAAGACCGCAGTGAAGGGCGGTGCTCACGCATGACGAACCTGACGCTTGACGTCCACACCGCTGACGGAGCCACCAAGGGCTCCGTCGATCTCCCGGCCGAGTTCTTCGACCGCGAGGCATCCGTGGCGCTGATGCACCAGGTTGTGAACGCACAGCTTGCTGCCGCACGCCAGGGCACCCACGCGACGAAGACTCGTGGCATGGTCTCCGGCGGCGGCAAGAAGCCGTTCCGCCAGAAGGGCACCGGCCGCGCACGCCAGGGTTCCACCCGTGCGCCGCACTTCGCCGGCGGTGGCACCGTGCACGGTCCGCAGCCGCGTTCCTACGCGCAGCGCACCCCCAAGAAGATGATCAAGGCTGCCCTCGCAGGCGCCCTGACCAACCGCGCACAGAACGAGCGCATCCACATCGTGGAGGACCTGGTTCCGGGCCAGACCCCGTCGACCAAGTCCGCCCGCGCTTTCATCGAGCGCCTCACGGACCGCAAGTCGGTTCTGCTGGTGATCGGCCGTGATGACCAGAACTCCCGTCTTTCCGCAAGGAACCTGCCGGGCGTCCACGTCATTGAGCCGACTCAGCTGAACGCATACGACGTACTCAACGCTGACGATGTCGTGTTCTCGGTCGAGGCGCTGCACACCTTCGTCAACCGCGGCAAGGAGCTCGCTACCGCCGCTGCGGAGGAGGAGAAGTAAATGGCTAAGATCGCGAATCCGCGCGACATCATCATCGCGCCCGTGCTCTCTGAGAAGAGCTACGGCCTGATGGAGCAGAACACCTACACGTTCTTCGTCGCTCCGTCGGCCAACAAGACCCAGATCAAGATTGCCGTGGAGCAGATCTTCGGCGTCGACGTCGCTTCGGTGAACACCGCTAACCGCGAGGGCAAGCGCAAGCGCTCCCGCACCGGCTACGGCCAGCGCAAGGACACCAAGCGCGCCTACGTCACGCTCCGCGAGGGCAGCGACTCCATCGACATCTTCGGAGGTGCGACGGCCTAACGGCTATCGCACAGCGAAGAGGACGATAGAAAAGGAACCATTATGGCTATTCGCAAGTACAAGCCGACAACTCCGGGTCGCCGTGCCAGCTCCGTTTCCGCGTTCGACGAGATCACTCGCTCGACCCCGGAAAAGTCGCTGCTGCGCCCGCTCCCGAAGAAGGGTGGCCGTAACTCTCACGGCCACATCACCACCCGTCACCGCGGCGGCGGCCACAAGCGCCGCTACCGCGTGATCGACTTCCGCCGCTCCGACAAGGACGGCGTGCTGGCAAAGGTCGCTCACATCGAGTACGACCCGAACCGCACCGCAAACATTGCGCTGCTGCACTACTACGACGGCGAGAAGCGCTACATCATCGCGCCGAAGGGCCTGACCCAGGGCACCATCGTCGAGGCTGGTCCGAACGCCGACATCAAGGTCGGCAACAACCTGCCGCTGCGCAACATCCCGACCGGTACGACCATCCACGCTGTGGAGCTCAAGCCGGGTGCTGGTGCGAAGCTCGCCCGCTCTGCAGGCGCTTCCATCCAGCTGCTGGGTAAGGAAGGCAACTACGCAGTCCTGCGTATGCCGTCTTCCGAGATCCGCCGCGTGGACATCCGCTGCCGCGCCACCATCGGTGAAGTCGGCAACGCCGACCAGATCAACATCCGCTGGGGCAAGGCCGGCCGCATGCGCTGGAAGGGCTGGCGCCCGACCGTGCGTGGTGTGGTCATGAACCCGGTCGACCACCCGCACGGTGGTGGCGAGGGCAAGACCTCGGGTGGCCGTCACCCGGTGTCTCCGTGGGGCCAGAAGGAAGGCCGCACCCGCAACCCGAACCGTTATTCCAACAACATGATCGTGCGGCGCCGCCGCTCGAAGAAGCGCTAAGAGGAGGTAAACAGACATGCCACGTAGCCTGAAGAAAGGCCCGTTCGTCGATGAGCACCTCCTCAACAAGGTGGACGCTCAGAACGAGGCTGGCACCAAGCAGGTCATCAAGACCTGGTCGCGCCGTTCGACCATTCTCCCCGATTTCATCGGTCACACCTTCGCCGTCCACGACGGCCGCAAGCACGTGCCGGTGTTCGTCGACGAGTCCATGGTCGGCCACAAGCTCGGCGAGTTTGCACCGACCAAGACCTTCAAGGGTCACGTCAAGGAACAGAAGGGACGTCGATAGGCAATGGCTGACACCATCACCACTGCATCCGCGACGGCCAAGTTTGTCCGCGTCTCGCCGATGAAGGCCCGCCGCGTGCTGGCACTCGTCCGCGGCAAGGACGTTGCCGAGGCCCTCGCGATCCTGAAGTACGCACCGCAGGGTGCCGCGAAGGACGTTGCGAAGGTTGTCGCCTCCGCAGCGGCCAACGCTGAGAACAACTTCGGTCTGGACCCGCGCACGCTCGTCATCTCCGAGTGCTACGCAAACGAGGGTCCGACGATGCGCCGCTACCAGCCGCGCGCTCAGGGCCGCGCCTTCCAGATCCGGAAGCGCACCTCCCACATCACCGTTGTTGTCGAGTCCAAGGAAGGGGCCAAGTAATGGGCCAGAAGATTCACCCGCACGGCCTGCGCCTGGGTATCACTTCCGACTGGAAGTCCCACTGGTACGCCGACAAGAACTACGCCGATTACGTTGCGGAGGACATCAAGGTCCGCGAGTGGCTTGAGAAGAACCTCGAGCGCGCCGGCATCTCCGACATCGTCATCGAGCGCACCCGCGACCGCGTGCGTGTGGACATCCACACCGCTCGTCCGGGCATCGTCATCGGCCGCCGCGGCGCCGAGGCTGACCGCATCCGCCGCGAGCTGGAGAAGCGCACCGGCAAGATGGTCGCGCTGAACATCATCGAGGTCAAGAACATCGATGCCGACGCAACCCTGGTTGCACAGTCCATCGCTGAGCAGCTGGTCAACCGTGTCGCGTTCCGTCGCGCCATGCGTAAGGCCATCCAGTCCGCGATGCGCAACCCGCAGGTCAAGGGCATCAAGGTTATGACGTCCGGCCGTCTCGGCGGCGCGGAAATGTCCCGTGTCGAGCGTTACCACGAGGGTCGCGTTCCGCTGCACACCCTGCGTGCGGAGATCGACTACGGCACGGCAGAAGCACACACCACCTTTGGCGTCATCGGCGTCAAGGTGTGGATCTACAAGGGCGACGTCGTGGGCGGTGTCCGCGAGTCCGAGCTCAACGCTCCGAAGAACGAGCGCGGTGGCCGTGGCGACCGTCGCCCGCGCCGCGGCGGCCAGCGTCGCCAGCGTGCAGAGCAGAAGAAGGAGGGCTAATTCATGCTCATCCCTAAGCGCGTGAAGTACCGCCGTCAGCACCGCCCGAACCGCACGGGCGTGTCCAAGGGCGGCAACAAGATCACCTTCGGCGACTACGGCCTGCAGGCGCTCGAGCCGGCGTACATCACCAACCGCCAGATCGAGTCCGCACGTATCGCCATCAACCGCCACGTCAAGCGTGGTGGCAAGGTGTGGATCAACATCTTCCCGGACCGTCCGCTGACCCAGAAGCCGCTCGGCGTGCGTATGGGTTCCGGTAAGGGCCCGGTGGAGAAGTGGGTGGCCAACGTCAAGCCTGGCCGCATCCTTTTCGAAATGTCCTACCCGAACGAGGAAACTGCACTCGAGGCTCTGCGCCGCGCTGGCGCTAAGCTGCCGTGCAAGGTCCGCGTGATCAAGAAGGAGGACCAGTTCTAATGGCAACCGGTACCCCCGCATCTGAGTTCCGCGAGCTCAACGACGACGAGCTGCGCACCCGCCTGACCGAGGCGAAGGAAGAGCTGTTCAACCTGCGCTTCCAGCTCGCTACCGGCCAGCTCACCAACAACCGCCGCATTTCCACCGTGAAGCGCGACATCGCTCGCATCTACACGGTGCTGCGCGAGCGCGAGCTCGGCCTGTCCGTCGTCCCGGAGTCCACGGGAGCTGAGGCATAACCATGAGTGAGGCAAACGTGACTGAGAACACCCAGGTCAAGGCAGTGCAGAAGCGTCGTCGTGGCTACGTCGTGTCCGACAAGATGGACAAGACGATCGTCGTCGAGGTTGAGGACCGCAAGTCCCACGCCCTCTACGGCAAGATCGTGCGTACCACCAAGCGCGTGAAGGCACACGACGAGGAGAACACCGCCGGCATCGGCGACCTCGTGATCATCGAGGAGACGCGTCCGCTGTCCAAGGACAAGCACTTCCGTCTCGTCGAGATCCTCGAGAAGGCTCGCTAAGAGCATCTCGCTTTTCGACGAAGTACCCGCCCAACCGCCGCGTTGGGCGGGTCTTTTCGTGTGTTAGACAAGTGTTCACCTAGATTTCGGCACGCATTCACTCGTGTTGAGTAACTTCTTTCAGGCCAAACTCCGTAAACGTTTCCCTGGGAGAACCTATGCCTATCAAGGGTATTAACCTGCTGTTCCAGTCCAAGCGCTCCGCACTGACCTGCACCTACAAGTGCGGCAACGCGTGTGCCGGCGAATGCACCAACGAGTCCGACAACCCGTACTTCGGCGACCTGATGTCCCGCCGCGGCGTGCTCAAGGCCTTCGGCGCTGGCACCGTGACTCTCGGCGGCGGCGCGCTGCTGGCCGCCTGCGGGGTCGACGAGGACGCGGCGGAGACCACCGAGTCCGCGACCGCAACCTCCACCAACACCGCCACCGAGGCCGCGAAGGCTGAGATCAAGCCGGCTGCGGGCATGCGATTCGAGGGCGTGCAGCCGAACGAAGAGGACGAGGTTGTCGTTCCGGCAGGCTACGCCACCTCCGTGCTGATCGCCTGGGGCGACCCGGTCTACGAGGATGCGCCCGAGTTCGACCCGAACAACCAGACCGCTGAGGCAGCTGCTCGCCAGTTCGGTTTCAACAACGACTTTGCGGGTCTGATGGAGCACCCCACCGACAAGAACCGCATGGTCTACGTCTGCTCCCACGAGTACTCCACCGAGCCGCAGATGCTGCCGAACTACGATCCGGAGAACCCGACGGACGAGCAGATCAACATCGGCATCGTCAGCCACGGCCACACCGTCCTCGAGGTGTCCAAGGATGCCAAGACCGGTGAGCTCAAGCGCGAGTTCGGCCCGCTGAACCGCCGCATCACCGGCGAGACCGAGTTCAAGATCGTCGGCCCGGCTGCCGGCCACGACCTGCTCAAGACCTCCGTGGACCCGACAGGCACCAAGGTCTTCGGCACCTTCAACAACTGCTCCGGCGGCGTCACCCCGTGGGGCACCTTCCTCTCCGGCGAGGAGAACATCGACCAGTACTGGGCCAACGCAGCTGCCGTCACCGGCGAGCGCCCGGCAGCAGACGTGAAGCGTTTCGGCGTGTCCGAGGAAGCGTCCCAGCGCAAGTGGGAGCGCCTGCACGACCGCTTCGACCTGGCCAAGGAGCCGAACGAGTTCAACCGCTTCGGCTACCTGGTGGAGATCAACCCGTACGACCCGGAGTCCGTCCCGGTCAAGCACACCGCCCTGGGCCGCTTCAAGCACGAGGCCGGTAACGTCCACGTCACCGAGGACGGCACCGTGGTGTGCTACTCCGGCGACGATGCACGCTTCGAGTACATCTACAAGTTCGTTTCCTCCAAGAAGGTCAAGGAGGGCGACGTCGCACACAACATGACCATTCTCGACGAGGGCACCCTCTACGTTGCCAACCTCGAGGGCAACTCCGACGCGGGCGAAATCACCGGCGACGGCGACCTGCCCAAGGACGGCGACTTCGACGGCACCGGCAAGTGGATCCCGCTGCTGACAGCGCACGCCGACGGCACCGCCGAGTCCCACGTGGACGGCTTCACCGGCGAAGAGGTGGCCATCTACACCCGCCTCGCTGCTGACGAGGTCGGCGCCACCAAGATGGACCGCCCGGAGGACTTCGAGGTCAACCCGGTCAACGGCAAGCTGTACATTGCTCTGACCAACAACAAGTACCGCGGCGCCACCGGCGAGAACGAGAAGAAGAGCAAGGAAGACGTCACCGAGTACGCTCCGATCCGCGAGAACAAAAACGGTCTGGTCATGGAGCTCGAGGACGACTACGCGGGCACCGAGTTCAAGTGGAACCTGCTGCTTGTCTGCGGCGATCCGAACGCCGCGTCCACGTACTTCGGCGGCTTCCCCAAGGAGCAGGTGTCCCCGATTTCCTGCCCGGACAACGTCACCTTCGACTCCCACGGAAACCTGTGGATCTCCACAGACGGCAACGCCCTCGGCTCCAACGACGGCCTCTACGCCGTCGGCCTCGAAGGCGAGAACCGCGGCCAGGTGCTGTGCTTCCTCACCGTGCCGTACGCGGCCGAGACCTGCGGGCCGATCGTCACCGACGAGCTGGTCATGGTCAACGTCCAGCACCCAGGTGAGAAGGACGACGCTACCTTTGAAAAGCCGGCGTCTCACTGGCCGGACGGCGGCAATGCTGTCCCGCGCCCGGCTGTGGCGCAGGTGTTCCGCACCGACGGTCAGAAGATCGGCATGGAAAAGGCCTAAGCCCTTAAGTGCTGTCTGAACAAACCCGCTACCGACCGTGAACGTGGTCCGTGGCGGGTTTTCCACTTTCTACTGCCCCCTAAACTGGAGTAAAATTTTCGCACATGTGTGGAATCGTTGGATACGTAGGCGCCGGCACCGCCGAGCGCGACGCGAAAAATGTCATTGTCGAGGGCCTGCGCCGCCTCGAATACCGCGGATACGATTCCGCCGGTGTTGCCGTGGCCAACAACGGCGTCATTGAGTGCCGAAAGAAGGCCGGCAAGGTTGCAGACCTCGAAGCCGAAATCGCGGACAATCCCATTGCGTCCTCGAAACTGGGCATCGGGCACACCCGCTGGGCCACCCACGGCGGCCCGACCGACGCCAATGCCCACCCGCATGTTGTCGGCGACGGCCGCCTGGCTGTAGTCCACAACGGCATTATCGAGAACTTTTCGGCGTTGAAGGCGGAGCTCGTCGATAAGGGCTACCGCTTCATCTCCGAGACCGACACCGAGGTTGCAGGCACCCTACTCCTGGACATCTACGACAAGGAAGCCGGCGGCGACCTCACCCGCGCCATGCAGCTGACTGCGCAGCGCCTCGAAGGCGCTTTCACTCTGCTGGCGATCCACGCGGACCACCCGGACCGCATCGTCGCTGCGCGCTGGAACTCCCCGCTGGTCATCGGCGTGGGCGAGAACGAGAACTTCCTCAGCTCCGACGTTGCAGGCTTCATCGAGTTCACCCGCGACGCCGTGGAGATGGACAACGGCCAGATTGTCACCCTCACCGCCGACGGCTACGAGGTCTGCGACTTCGACGGCAACCCCGCCGAAGCCAAGCCGTTCACCGTGGAATGGGACGTCACCGCCGCAGAGAAGGGCGGCTTCAACTCCTTCATGGAGAAGGAAATCCACGACCAGCCCTCCGCCGTCCGCGACACCCTCTACGGGCGCTTCGACGAGCAGGGCAAGCTCATCCTGGACGAGCTGCGTATCGACGAATCCGTGTTGCGCTCCATCAACAAAATCATCATCGTCGCCTGCGGCACCGCCTCCTACGCCGGCCAGGTGGCGCGCTACGCCATCGAGCACTGGTGCCGCATTCCGACGGAGGTGGAGCTCGCCCACGAGTTCCGCTACCGCGACCCGATCGTCAACGAACGCACCCTCGTGGTGGCCGTGTCCCAGTCCGGCGAAACCATGGACACCCTCATGGCCGTGCGCCACGCCCGCGAACAAGGCGCGAAGGTGATCGCGATCTGCAACACCGTCGGCTCCTCCATCCCGCGCGAGGCAGACGCGTCGCTGTACACCTACGCTGGCCCGGAGATCGCCGTGGCGTCGACGAAGGCGTTCATCTCCCAGATCGTGGCCGCCTACCTGCTCGCCCTGTACCTGGCGCAGGTCCGCGGCAACAAGTACGCCGACGAGATCCGCCAGATCGTGGACGAGCTGCAGGAGATGCCGGACAAGATCCAGCAGGTGCTGGCCAACGAAGGCCAGGTCAAGCAGCTGGGGCAGGACATGTCTAATGCGAAGTCCGTGCTGTTTTTGGGCCGCCACGTCGGCTTCCCGGTCGCCCTCGAAGGCGCGCTGAAGCTCAAGGAGGTGGCTTACCTGCACTCCGAGGGCTTCGCCGCCGGCGAGCTTAAGCACGGCCCCATCGCGCTGGTGGAGGAAGGCCAGCCGGTGTTCATCATCGTGCCGTCCAAGCGCTCCCGCAATAACCTGCACGCCAAGGTCGTCTCCAACATCCAGGAGGTCCGCGCTCGCGGTGCGGTGACCATCGTGATTGCGGAAGACGGTGACACGGACGTGGAGGCCTACGCCGACCACATCATCCGCATCCCGCAGTCCGCAGGCCTGATGCAGCCGCTGCTTTCCACCATCCCGCTGCAGATCTTCGCCTGCTCCGTGGCGGAGGCCCGCGGCCTGAACGTGGACCAGCCCCGCAACCTGGCCAAGTCCGTGACGGTGGAGTAGGGTCTTCCGCGCTTTTCTGGCGTCGGGCCCGGGCGGTTTCGTCCAGATCCGGCGCCTACGCCAGCTCGTGCAGGTACGGCGTGTCGGCGCCGGTGCGGGAGACGGTGATGGCGGCGGCGCGGGCGGCGAAGTCTAGGATCTCGCGCCACTCGTCCGCCCCCAGCGCCAACAGCGCGGAACGGTCGAGGCCGCGGGCGTCGAACTGGTGCACTAGCGCGGCCATGATGGTGTCGCCGGCTCCGATGGTGTCTGCGACCTCCACGGCGGGGGCCTGCACTTCGCAAACACCGAACGGTGCGCGGACGCGGATGCCGTCGCCGCCCAGGGTGGTCACCACGACGGGCACGTCGGAGGTGTCGCCGAGGAAATCGACTTCCTCGTCGGAAAGCTTCAGCACCGTCACCGATTCCAAAAGCCCGCGCAGAAACAGGCGGTGTTTTTCGGAGGAAAACGCGGGCCGCAGGTTCGGGTCAAGGCACACGATCGCGCCGTTGTCGGCGCTGACTCGTGCGGCCTCGGCGTAGCGCAGCGAGCCGGGTTCCAGGGCCAGGGACAACGTGCCGAATACTGCGTAGCCGTCCTCGACCGGGACGGGTTCGGCGAGCCGGTCCGCGGTGCCGTTGACGTAGAAGGTGTAGGAGGCGGAGCCGTCGTCACGCAATGCGGTGACTGCGAGGGTGGTGGGTTCCTCACCGCTGGGGCACTTCGAGAGGTCGACGCCGGCGTCGAGGAGCGATTGCCGCAGGGCCGCGCCGTACGTGTCGGAGGAGAGGCGCGACTGGAACGCCACTGAAGCGCCGAAGCGCCCGAGCGCGCGGGCCACGTTGAACGGGCCGCCGCCGAGCGCCGGGGTGAGCGGCGCGAGCGGGCCGGGGGCGGACGGCACGAGGTCGACCAGGGCTTCGCCGTACACGGTGATCATGCGTCATAGAATAAACACATGTCGTACCGGCCGAAACACCACCTCACCGCGCCTCAGGGCAGGCTCAACGACCCGAACGGGATGATGTTGCTCGGCGATGAGCTGCATGTGTTCTACCAGCACGACCCGACCTTCCCCGCCCAGCCCAAACGCACCGGCTGGGGGCATGCGGTGACCACGTTGGGCTCAGGCGTGTGGCGGCACTTCCCGGACGCGCTCTACCCGGGCGTGTCGTACGACGAAAACGGCTGCTACTCTGGCTCGGGCGTGGTGCACGACGGCCAGATCCGCCTGTTTTACACCGGCAACGTCAAACGCGACGGGAAACGGTTGACCAGCCAGAACATCGTGGATGTGGACGACATCGAAGGCCCCATGGGCGGGACCTACCACCGCCGAGACACGAACCCCGCGATCGACGGCCCCGCCGACGGCTACACCGCCCACTTCCGCGACCCGCACGTCACCCAGGCGCCGGACGGCACGTGGCGGATGGTGCTTGGCGCCCAGCGCGACAACTGCACCGGCGCCGCGGTGCTCTACACCTCCGACGACCTGGACACGTGGCAGTTCGCCGGCGAGATCGAGTTCGCGGGCCTGAACTACAACGTCGCCTCGGCCTACATGTGGGAGTGCCCGAACCTGCTGCGGATGCGCGATCAGGCCACGGGCGTGATGCGCGACGTGTTTGTCTTTTGCCCGCAGTTTCCGGATTCGGACGAGTGCGGGTACGTCGTCGGAAGGCTCGAAGGCCTGCGGTTCGAGGTCGAGCGGGATTTCACCCCGCTGGATTACGGCTCGGAGTTCTACGCGCCGCAGCTCATCAGCGACAACAACGGCGGCGCGCTCATGCTCGGCTGGATGGGGCTGCCCGCGCGCGACGACACCCCCACCTTCCCCGCCGAGGGGTGGGTGCATCAGCTCACGCTGGTCAGAGAGCTATCGCTTATCGACGGCCACCTGGCCACCGCCCTGCAGATCCCGGACGCCCACGACATGCTCGTCGAGCGGGTAGCGCTGGGGGACGCCCCCTGGGCAGCGGACCTTGTCGCCGAGGGGGAGCACACGTGCGCCACAGTGACCTGGCGGCCGGACGGCACAGGACGCGGGACAGTGTCCGTCGATGTGGCAGGCCGTATCCGGTGGGCCGAGTGCGCCGCGGGTGAGCTGGTGCTTACCGCGGACGGCGCGGCGGTGGAGTGCACCGCGGGCGACGGGGAAGTCGCGTTTTCTTTTGCCGTCTTTGCTCCCGGTGGGGCGCAGTGGTCGGCGCTGACACCTCAATAGGAAGGAACAACCGTGCAACATAAGGACGTGGCCAGCCGGGTGCTGGCCGCCGTGGGCGGCGAGGACAACATCGTCGGCGCGGCGCACTGCGCCACGCGTCTGCGGATGGTGCTGAAGGATTCATCGCTGGCGGACACAGCCGCGCTGGAAAACGACCCGGATCTCAAGGGCGTGTTCGAAACCGGCGGGATGTACCAGATCATTGTCGGCCCTGGCGACGTGGACAGGGTGTTTGCGGCGATGGACGCGATGACGTCGAGAAGCATTGTGGTCTCCACTGAGGAGCTGAAAAGCGTGGCGGCGGACCAGGGCAACTGGTTCACCCGCTTTATCAAGGTGTTTTCCGACATTTTCGTGCCGCTGATTCCGATCCTGGTCGGCGGCGGCCTGCTTATGGCGCTGAACAACGTGCTCACCGCGGAGGGGCTGTTCGGCGACGATTCCCTGGTGGGGATGTACCCGCAGATCCAGGGGCTGACCGAGATCATCAATGTGCTGTCGTCCGCGCCGTTTGCGTTCCTGCCGGTGCTGGTGGGCTTTTCCGCGACGAAGCGCTTCGGCGGCAACGAGTACTTAGGAGCCGGCATGGGCATGGCGATGGTGCACCCCGCGCTGGTCAACGGCTACGACGTGGCCACCTCCATGGCGGAAGGCACCATGCCTTACTGGGACCTGTTCGGCTTCCCGGTGGCGCAGGGCGGCTACCAGGGCGCGGTGCTTCCGGTGCTGGCTGTCGCGTGGATTTTGGCCACGATTGAGAAGTGGTTCCACCGCCGCCTCAAGGGCACCGCAGACTTCCTGATTACCCCGCTGGCCACTCTGCTGATCACCGGGTTCATCACCTTCATCGCGGTCGGCCCGTTCGTGCGCTGGCTCGGCGACCTGCTCATCCACGGCCTGGCCGGCCTGTACGACCTCGGCGGCCCGGTGGGCGGTTTCCTGTTCGGCCTGGTGTACTCGCCGATTGTGATCACGGGCCTGCACCAGTCCTTCCCGCCGATTGAGCTGGAGCTGTTCAACCAGGGCGGCTCGTTTATCTTCCCCACGGCGTCCATGGCCAACATCGCGCAGGGCGCGGTGGCGCTGGCCGTGTACTTCCTGGCGCGTAACGCCAAGCTGAAGGGCCTGGCTGGCTCGTCGGGTGTCTCGGCGGTCTTCGGCATCACCGAGCCGGCGATCTTTGGCGTGAACCTGCGTCTGCGCTGGCCGTTCTACATCGGCATGGGCGCGGCGGCAATTGGGGCAATGCTCATTGCGCTTTTCGACGTCAAGGCCACCGCCCTCGGCGCCGCCGGCTTCATCGGAGTCGTGTCCATGCGTCCGGGCGATATGCCGACGTTCCTGGCGCTTGCTGCCGTCACGTTCGTCATCGCGTTCGCAGCCGCCTACGGCTACGGCCGCTACCTGGTGGGCAAGCAGGGGACCATCGACCCGGACGCCCCGGAGGATTCGCGCGCCGATGCCGCAGCGGCGGCCACGCTGCGCGAGGCGTCCGCGGACGCGCTGCCGGTCGCGGCCCCGCTCACCGGCGAGGCGCTGCCGCTTGCGGACGTCTCCGACCCGATGTTCGCCCAGGCCAAGCTCGGCGAGGGCGTGGCGATCCGCCCGACGGTGGGGGAGCTGCGCTCGCCCCTCGACGGCAAAGTGGTGGTCACCTTCCCGTCCGCCCACGCCTACGCGGTGCGCGGCACCGGCTCCGACGGCAAGCCCGTGGACGTGCTGATGCACATCGGCTTCGACACCGTCAACCTCAAGGGCGAGCACTTCACCCCGCAGGTGAAGAAGGGCGACGAGGTGCGCGCGGGTGACCTGCTAGCCACTTTCGACATCGAGGGCATCGAGGCCGCCGGCTACGAGGTAACCACCCCGGTGGTGGTGTCCAACACGAAGAAGGTCGGCGAGGTCCTGCCGAGCCTGTTGCTGCCGGGAGATGTCAGCGCCGGCGAAAAGCTGTTCGCGGTGGAGCCGAAGCCTCTGGCGGCCGAGGCTCAGACGCCGCCCGCCAGCCGGTAGAGGCGGTGGAAGTGGTGCACGGGCCCGTTGCCGCGGCCGACGTTCAGTTCGTCGGCGTGGGCGATGGCCTCGTGCAGCCAGTCGGAAGCCCAGGAGGCGGCGGCGTTGGCGTCGCTGAGCACCATGCGCGTGGCCAGCGCCGCCGAGAGTGAGCAGCCGGTGCCGTGGGTGTTGTTGGTCTCCACGCGCGGCACCTCGGCGACGTGGGCCGCGCCGCCGGGGGTGACTAGTGCATTGGAGGCGCGGTCGTCTTTGAGGTGGCCGCCTTTGACCAGCACGTTGACGTCCGCATCCGCTGCGTAGGTGCGGCCCAAGGCCACCGCCGCCTCGAAGGATTCCGGCTCGGGCTGGCCGGTGAGCACCGCCAGCTCCGGCAGGTTCGGGGTGACCACGGTGGCGTGGTCGCGGACCAGCTGGCGCAGCGCATCTTCGGCGTCGGCGGAAAGCAGGCGGTCGCCGGAGGTGGCCACCATCACCGGGTCCACCACCACGACCGGCACCGGGTGGGCGGCGAGGTAGTCGGCCACAGTGTTGGTGGTTTCAACGTCGCCGAGCATGCCGATCTTCACGGCGTCCACCTCGACGTCGTCGAACACCGCGTCGAGCTGCGCGCGCAAAAACGACTGCGGAGGCGTGTGGATTTCGCGCACACCCTGGGTGTTTTGGGCCACCAGCGAGGTGGTCACGCACATGCCGTAGCCGCCGGCCGCCGCGATGGACTTCAGGTCGGCCTGGATGCCGGCGCCGCCGGTGGGGTCGGTGCCGGCGATGGACAAGACTCTGGGAATTCGTGCCATGCCCGCCGACCGTACAGGCAAACTACCCGGCGGCGACGGCGATGCGCTCGGCGAAGCGGGAGTAGTCCTCCCGGATGGCCAGCAGCGGATCCACCACTGCGGTCTGGGAGACCTCGGCGACCTGTTTCTGCACCGCCGAGCGGGTGCGCCGCTTTACCCCGGAGCCAAGCATCCCGCCGAACACCGCGGACATCAGGCCGATGACTAGGCCGGTGAGCAGCCCCGCCATGATCAGCAGCGTCGGAATGGGCCAGCCCTCCACGTCGGGGACGAGGTCGCCGCCGAGCAGGGGAGTGAGCACGCCCGGCACAAACGCGACCAGCAGGTACCACAGTACGCCCACCAGGGCGGCCAGCAGCGCCAGCCACTGGATCACGGTGAGCAGCGACCAGCCCTTGGACGGCTCCGCGGGCAGCGTGGTGCGGGCGACGGCGCGGTCCAGCTCCGCGGGCAGTCCGGCGGAGACTTCCTCGGCACGGTCGGCCACGGCGGCGGACCACTCGTGCGGCAGCCCGTCGGCCACGGCGCCCGCGTAGTCGCGCACGCCCCGGTTGGCCACGGCCTTCGACGCGGCGTCGAGCTCCGGCATGGAGCTGCGGTGCACCCCGATCTCGTCGGATGCTTCGCGCAGCCCCAGCCGGCGCAGCGGGTCGGGTTTGAAGCGGGTGATCCAGGAGGTCAGCAGCCACCCGGTGCGCTCGCGCAGCCGCTTGCGGTACGCCGCCGCGGTGGTCTCCGCGATGCGGTCCGCGCCGGCGGCCTGCGCCAGCACGGTGTCCATGTCGCGTTTCGCATTCTTTGCGACGCCTCCGGCACCCCTCACCCCGGCATACCCCTCGGCGACAGAGCGGATGTCCGCCTCGATGCGCGCGGTCTGCGCAGTGTGCGCCTTTGCCACCTTCGCGATCGCGGCGCGCAGGTCGTCGATGCCGGCGCCGGTCAAGGTGGAGGTGGGGACGACCTGGACGTTGGTGAGGCCGTCGTCACGCAAAAGCCCCGCATACGAATCCGCGACGGTGCCGACATCCCCCGCGGCGAGCAGGTCGGACTTGTTTAGCACCGCCAACGTCACGGCCGAGTGGTTGGCGTGCGGGCGGATGAACTGGTCGTGGATGACGGAATCCGCGTACTTCTCCGGGTCGGAGACCCACACCAGCACGTCCACCTGGCCGGCAAGGCGCTCGGCGATGGCGCGGTTGGACGCCTCCACCGAGTCGAAATCGGGCAGGTCCAGCAGGATCAGCGGGCCTGCACCGCGGGCGAACTCGCCTTGGCGGGCGCGGCGGTCCTCCACGCCGAGCCAGTCCAACAGCTCCTCGGAGCCGTCCGGCTCCCAGATCGCGGCCAGCGGCGAGGATGTGGTGGGGCGGCGCGCTGCGGATTTGCCCAGGTCCTCGCCCACGACTGCGTTGAACAGCGAGGTCTTGCCGGATCCGGTGGCACCGAAAAAGCCCACCACGGTGTGGTCGCCGGACAGCGCGCGGCGTTCCGCGCCCGCCTTCGCCACGCGCTCAAGGCCCTCGCGGTTGCCCGGCGAAAGGTACGGCGCGCCGATCTGCGCGGCCTCTTCGAGGGCCTCCAGCCGCTCGGTCAGGCCTGCCTTCTTCCTAAACATTGCCGTCCCCCTTGCCAAAGTTGCCGCGCAACTGGTCGAACAGGCCGCGCAGCGTGCCGCGCTCGAAGCTGTCCTCCACGTCCTCTTGCTTCGCGGGCAGCTGCGGGGCGTCTTGCCTATCGACGAGCCCAAGGAGCCTCACGTCCACAGCGCGCTTCGCCTCTGCGGAGGCTTCGCGCAGCTGCTCGGCGGTCGCGCCCTCGAGCAGGGGGTCGGTCAGCTCGTGGTAGCGGTCGCGCTCCGCGGCGAACAGCTCGCCCAGGCGCTGGTTCAGGTCTTCGCGGGCCTGGACAACCATGCGGCGCACCGTGTCCTCGCCGAAGATGGTCTCAAGCAGCTTCTGGCCCAGCACCGCGGAGCCGCCCGCGATGGCGACTTCGCCGCCGGTGATGCCCGCGGTGGAGGCGAACACCGCCAGCATGAGCGCAACGGTGACCACGTTCAGGCCGAACGACATGATGCGGGCGCGCTGGCGCTTATCGCCCGCGGTGTCCTGGATGTGCTGAACCATGTCCTTTTGCCAGTCGCGCACCAGCTGCGCGGCCTTATCGGAAATGTCGGCGCTGGCGCGGGCGAGCGACGGATCCGCGTCCGCGCGCAGCTCCGGGGCCACCGATCCGGTGTGGGACCACGCGCGCGACGCGGCGGTCTCGGCGGCGTCCACGATTACGGCGTGCAGGCCGGACTCGATTTCGGTTTCCACCTCGCGAAGCGGCGCGGGCTGGCCGGTGAAGAAGCTGCCCACCTTGTCCACGGCGCTGGAGAACCAGCGCTCGAAACCGCGGAAGACATCGGAGGTGCCGATGACGTCCTGCCAGCGGTCCATCACTTCCGAGCGCAGCAGCTTGCCGTCGGAGGTGGCGTCGATGACGTGCCGGTTCGCGGCGGTGTAGAACTCGTGGATCGACTCGTCCAGCTGGTTGGCAAAGTTCTCCTGGCGCTCGCGGCGGCCCACCAGGGCGTCCACGCGGGCCAGCGCCGATTCAACGGCACCCGCGACGGTCTTGCCGGCCACGTCGCGCCGGGCGGCGGTGTCGTCCGCGAGTGTGGTCAGGTACTCGCGGAGCGGCGCGACCAGCTCCTCGCCCAGGAATTCGCCGGACTGCTCGCCGCCCAGCTCCGCCACAAACGGGACAGTAAATACGGTGGCCTTGGAAAGTCCCGCGTCGTTCATCATGCGTCGCAGGTCGTCCGGCACCGTCTCTGCGGCCTTTTCGTCGAGGCGGTTGAGCACCACCACGACCTCGATGCCGCGGCTGGCGGCGTCGTTGAGGAAGTTCCACACCAGCTGGTCCGCGTATCGCGCCGGGGTGGTGACAAAGATCCACAGGTCCGCGGCGGCGAGGAGCTGGGACGCCAGCGCCCGGTTCTGGTCGTCGATGGAGTCGAAATCGGGGGCGTCGAGAAGCGCCAAGCCCTCCGGAATGCGGGGCGTGTCCACGACACGCAAGGTGGTGGAGCGCTCGTCGCCCGCGCCGTGGGAGCGGGCGAGGCCGGGCAGCACCTGCGGGGAGTTGAACCAGTCCGCGTCGCCCGGGTTGGCCACCAGCACCGGCTGGCGGGTGGTGGGGCGGATCACGCCCGGGTTGGACACCCGCTCGCGTAGAAGCGCGTTGACAAGGGTGGACTTGCCGGATCCGGTGGAGCCGCCGATGACGGCGAGCAGGGGAGCGTCGAGGTTGGCCAGGCGCGGCAGCACATAGTCGTCGAGTTGGTTGACTATTGCGCGGGCTTCGGGGGCGACGTCGACAGGCAATGCCGTGTCAGCCACCGCATCGCGCACGCCGCGCACGGCCTGAAGGACATCTGGGGCCGAGTGGGAAACAGGTGTATTCACCCGTCCCATTCTGGCAGACGGCGAGGGACTAGTCCTTGTAGTCCGTCTTGGTCAGGTTGAGCCAGCCGTAGAGCCCGCCCATGATGAAGCCGCCGCCGACGAAGTTGCCCAGCCACACGACAACCCAGTTGCGGATGACGTTCCAGTTGGTGAAGCCCTCGATCGCCTCCGGGCCGAGCGTGAAACCGCCCAGGCTGGTGAGGATGAAGTTCGCGATGGAGTGCTCATAGCTCATGGTGGCAAACGACGGGATGATCAGGATGACACCCCACAGCTTCGCGCTGAAGTCTTTGCCGGCCTGGGTGGCCAACATGAAGGCGATGTTCACAACGACATTGGCCAGGATGGCCTCGACAAACAGCGTCGCACTCGACTTCTGCAGCTTGGCCACAAGCAAGTCGTGGAGGAATCCGTCCACCTCGACCATCTGGCCCATGGTGGTCCGGGAAATCAACCATGAAATCGCCACTGCGCCAATGAGGTTGAAGATGGTGACGAACAAGACTAGCAACAGGCCTTTGACCACCGTGTTTTTCTTATGCAGTGCGCCATAGGTCATGAACATCATGTCGCCTGTGGCTAGTTCGCCTTGCAGCACGATGATGATGTACAGCGTGGAGGCGAAGATGGCGCCGAACGCGTACTTGCCCCAGCCCGGGGCGTAGCCGTCCAGCAGTTGGGCAGTGGAGGCGGCGAACGCCGTCATGATGCCCAGGTACACGCCCGCCAGAACTGCACGAGTGGCAAACCTGGCGGGCTCTTGGGTAAAGAGGTCAACCTTGTTCTTGATCGCCGTAGGGGCGGCTTCGTAAAAACTCACAGGTTTTAACGTACAAGAGGTCATACCTTAAGGCGAAACTTTGCGATAATAGCAAAACATTGATGACCTGCGGTGTTAATAAATTTATCGCCCGGTGTGTCTAGATTCACAGACACAAGTCAAGTTTTTGGACGGCCGTTTTTCTAAGGGCCTACGGTGCGCATGCGTTGCCGTAAAGGCGGATTTGGGGAATCGGCCCAGCTCGTGGTTGAATACCTCAGTTGTCTACTGCTGGTCGGTTGCGACGCGCGTTTCCGAGCTGAGCATCCGAGACCCTTCGACCACGTTCTGCTCATCCTCGTGTGCGAGGAACGAGCGCACGAGGTTCGTCGATAAGCAATGGGCACCGAAAGCATTGACCACGTGCGTGCAGGACGGAAATCTGGCGCACATTGATCCAGGTCAGGAGACCAACTGTGATTCAGAAAGAATCGCGTCTGAAGGTCGCCGACAACACTGGTGCACGCGAAATTCTGTGCATCAACGTTCTCGGCGGTTCTGTTCGACGCTTCGCCGGCATCGGCGACACGATTGTCGCCACCGTGAAGGAAGCTGCCCCGGGCGGCAACGTCAAGGAGGGTGAGGTCGTCAAGGCCGTCATCGTCCGCGCGAAGAAGGAAACCCGTCGTCCGGACGGCTCCTACATCTCCTTCGATGAGAACGCTGCCGTCATCATCAAGAACGACACCGAGCCGCGCGGCACCCGCATCTTCGGCCCGGTCGCACGTGAGCTGCGCGACAAGCGCTTCATGAAGATCGTGTCTCTCGCACCGGAGGTGATCTAACTTATGAAGATCAAGAAGGGCGATATGGTCCAGGTCATCGCCGGCAAGGACAAGGGCGCTCAGGGCCGCGTCATCGAGGCGTACCCGCAGCGTGACAAGGTCCTGGTCGAGGGCGTGAACCGCATCAAGAAGCACGTCGCAAACTCCTACACCGAGCGCGGCGCCGAGTCCGGCGGCATTGTCACCCAGGAAGCCCCGATCCACGTGTCCAACGTGATGATCCTGGATTCCGACGGTAAGCCGACCCGCGTCGGCTTCCGCTTCGACGAGGACGGCAAGAAGATCCGCGTAGCCAAGTCGAACGGGAAGGACATCTAAGATGACTGAAGCAACTCAGTACACCCCCCGCCTGAAGACGCGTTACCAGGACGAGATCCGCACCAAGCTGAACGACGAGTTCTCTTACGACAACGTCATGCAGATCCCGGGCCTGACCAAGATCGTTGTGAACATGGGTGTGGGCGACGCCGCCCGCGACTCCAAGGTCATCAACGGCGCGCTCGAGGACCTCACCGCGATCACCGGCCAGAAGCCGCAGCTGCGTCGCGCGAAGAAGTCCATCGCTAACTTCAAGCTCCGCGAAGGCATGCCGATCGGCGCGAAGGTCACCCTCCGCGGCGACCGCATGTGGGAGTTCCTGGACCGTCTGCTGACCGTGGCTCTGCCGCGTATCCGCGACTTCCGCGGCCTGAACGACAAGCAGTTCGACGGCAACGGCAACTACACCTTCGGCCTGTCCGAGCAGACCATGTTCTACGAGATCGACATCGACAAGATCGATCGCGTCCGCGGCATGGACATCACGCTCGTGACCACCGCCACGAACGACGACGAGGGTCGCGCCCTGCTGACGCACCTCGGCTTCCCGTTCGCTGATAAGGACGGCAAGATGAAGCGCGCATAAGCGTTTGCTTGCCTGCTTGGCTGCTTTGCGCCCCCGGTTCTTTCTGGACCGGGGGCGTTTTGCGTGTGTTGGGGTGGGCTGGGCGCCGTCTGAGGTGCAAACCTCGTTAGTTGCACCTCGTTAGTCCGCCTTTTGGGGCAAAAACGAGGTGCGACTAACGAGGTTTGCGGGTGGGGTCTGTCTCTT
>ERZ1030898.23-NODE-23-length-45821-cov-25.286698_pt1 | contig 45821 bp, 36 predicted proteins | sample MGYA00517298_ERZ1030898 | MGnify/ENA primary metagenome ERZ1030898 (study PRJEB33718, sample SAMN03159684) | human skin metagenome | collected 2014-05-20 | study: EMG produced TPA metagenomics assembly of the PRJNA266117 data set (Human skin bacterial metagenome... | reverse complement strand
AGCCACAACAACCTCCAAGTCGAGGTGGCGCATTCACCCACTGACAACTCCGCGGGGATTCACCATCTGCCTTTCACCATCTGTCACGCAAGGGGTTGCCACAGTACCGCCCACCCCTACCATGTAGGTACGTACATGGAGGTTCGCATGGCAGCTACTTCAGCAAGAGAATCTAACCGGGACGTCAGTGCAGTCGTGAATACTGATCGTGGCAAGCTTTACGTGCAGTTTTCCTCCGATGCTGGCTCCGAATGGGTGGCATCGATTCAGATGCAGGGTGATGACAACGATTTTGATCCGCCGCGAGTTGAGCTCACGCCTCGGAACGTGGATCTGTGAAGTAACTGGCCCCGAGAGACGCACAGCAACGCCAAACCCCGGCCAACAGTGCGTTGGCCGGGGCGAAGCGGGACGTCGTAAAGCGAAGAGTGCTTACTTGCCCTGGGGCTTGTCCTCGGGCTTGACGGCGGGGAACTCGCCGGTCTTGTACATCTCCTCGTAGGACTCCCAGTGGATGTCCTCGCCCGGGGAATCCGGAGCGCCGGCGTAGGAGTCGGACTCGGGGTCCAGGGCCGGGACGGTCTTGATGTCGAAGTCGCTGGAGGAGTCGGCGTGCATGTCAGCCGCCACTTCCTCCTGCACGGACTGCCACAGCTCCTTGCCGCCGACGTTGGAGTCGGAGGTCAGCGAGTCCACCTCGCTGCGCTCTGCGCCGGTGAGGTCCGAGCTCTCGGGGTCCAGCTGGGTGCCGGCGAGCTCGGCCAGGCGCTCGCGGCGGCCGGTCTCGTCCTGGATGTTCTTGCGGTCGCGGAACCAGGCAACGCCCATGACGATGCCCAGAACCAGGCCCAGGTAGCCCAGGACCGGGTAGACCCAGCCGACCAGGTCGGCGAAGCCGATGAAGGACAGCGCGAAGCCGACCAGCACGACGATGCCGTAGTAGACGCGGAACTTGCCCGGCTTGTCGTTGCTCAGGCGTCGACCGAGCGCGTAGAAGAGGCCGACGGCGGTGTTGTAGATCATCAGGTAGATCACGATGGACACGAACACGCCCACGGCCGGGTGCATGGTGTCGAAGACCTTCAGCAGCGGCAGGTCGGCGTCCATGACTGCTTCCATGTTGCAGAACAGGATGAACACCAGGATCATCAGCAGCACGGCGAACATGATGCCGCCGAGCAGGCCGCCCTTGCCGGTCTTGGCCGGGTTCATGTGGGAGCCGGCGAAGACGAGCATCATGGAGGTGTCCATGATCATCACCAGCGTGGCGTAGTTCAGCGCGGTGATCAGCCAGTTGTCGAAGGTGCCGGATGCGTGCGGGTTGGTCTGCGCGATTTCGTTGATGTAGCCGAAGTCGTCCGGGATGTTCATCAGCGTGATCACGAACGCGCCGAGCAGACAGATGACCAGCAGCGGCGTGATGAAGGAGATCACGCTGGTGAGCTTGTCCACGTCCAGCAAGCCGGACAGCAAAAGCAGCACGACCATGATGGCGGAGCCGACCCAGGTGGGGAAGCCGAACTGTTGCTCCAGGTTGGCGCCTGCGCCGGCGACCATGACGAAGCCGATGCAGAACAGCGTGAACATGGTGGTGATGTCCATGTACTTGGCCAGCCAAGGCCTGGACACGCTGCGGAAGACCACACTGTGGTTGTCCGCCAGGTAGTAGGAGCCGAGCTGGTAGACCCAGCCGCTGAACACGGCGATGCTGATGCCAGCCACGGCGGCACCGGCGATGCCCCAGTAACCGAAGGACAGGAAGTACTGGATCACCTCCTGGCCAGATGCGAAGCCCGCGCCGACCGTGAGGCCCACGAGCGCAAGGGCGATTTTGAAGGTTCTACCCATAATTTTCCTCAATGAAATCTAGAAAAAGATCGGAGCCGAGGGTAACACCATTAGGGGGCCATTGCTAACCGACGACCACAGGTTCCCGCTGTCAACAGTGCAGCGCACAGGCGGGGAATTGTTGTTTCAACGGCGCGTTACCAAGGATCAGGCAGCGTTTTCGCATACATTTGTTGGCATGGCTAACAACCCACGCGATCTCACGCCTAATGAGCAAAACGATCTGACAAACCTGGATTCTCCCGAGGTGCCGGAGTACACCGGCGATGCCCAGAACGCCGCCGGCGGCCTGTACACCCGCACGGGCAAGGCTGCTCCGACGGAGATTTTCCCGCGCGGCGAGCAGAACAACGGCCCGCTGATTCCGCAGGCGCCTGAGACCACCTCGTTTGAAAGCGCCAACGAGACGGTGGCCGTGGACCGTGACCCGGCCTATGCCGCGCCGGCGCCTGCGTACGCCACCGACACCACCGGCACGGCTGACCCGGTCTACGCCGAGACGACCGAGCCGGTTGTGGTGGAGGAGGAGACCCGCCGCGGCACCACGGACTTGGGCCTTCTCCTGCAGCGTCTCGCACTCGGCGCGATGCTCATCATCCACTCGGTGGGGACATTCTTCCGCCTCGGCGGCAACGAAGGCATCTCCGGCCTGGAAGCGGCGTACGCCGACTACCCGTACGGCTCCGGCCTCGCCGTTGTGGTGCCCACCCTCGAGCTGGCCGCCGGCGTGTTCCTAGTGCTGGGCCTGCTCACCCCGATCGCAGCGCTTGTCGCCATCGCCGTGACCGGTTTTATGGCGCTGCACGCCTTCTACACTCAGACGGAAGGCTTCGACGTCTTCGCCTGGACCCCGGAGACGTGGGCGCCGGTGATGCTGCTCGCCGCGTCGCTGGTCGTGCAGTTTGCGGGCCCGGGCCGTTACGGCGTCGACGCGTCGCGCGGCTGGGCTAAGCGCCCGCTGGTCTCTAGCTGGATCTGCGCGCTGCTCGGCCTGGCGGCTGCCGGCCTGATGTGGTGGTTCGGCACCGGCATCAACCCGGTCGCCTAACTAGTCGACCTGGCGCACGGCGCCCTTGTCGGCGCTGGTCGCCATCTTCGCGTACGCACGCAAAGCCTTCGACACCTCACGGACGCGGTTCGGCGTCCAGGGGTTGTCGGAGGCTTCCATCGTTTCGCGGCGCTTTTCCAGCTCCGCCTCGTCCACGTCGAGCTTCAGCTCGCGGTTGGACACTGAGATGGAGATGGTGTCGCCGTTTTCAATCAGCCCGATTAAACCGCCGGCTGCCGCTTCGGGGGAGATGTGGCCGATGGACAGCCCGGAGGTGCCGCCGGAGAAGCGGCCGTCCGTGATCAGGGCGCACTTCTTGCCCAGGCCGGCGCCCTTGAGGAAGGACGTCGGGTGCAGCATCTCCTGCATGCCCGGCCCGCCCGCGGGGCCCTCGTAGCGGATGACCACAACCTCGCCCTCGAGCACCTCGCGGTTGAGGATCATAGAAACGGCCTGCTCCTGTGAGTCCACCACGCGCGCAGGTCCGGTGAACTCCCACAGGCCCTCTTCCACGCCCGCGGTCTTCAAAATCGCGCCGTCGGGTGCGAGGTTGCCGCGCAGCACCACCAGGCCGCCGTCGGAGGTGAAGGGGTGCTCGACGTCGTGGATGACGCCGTTTGCCGCGTCCGTGTCCAGCTCGGCCCAGCGCGCACTCTGGGAGAACGCCTTCGTGGTGCGCTCGCCGCCGGGTGCGGCGTGGTACAGCTCGAGCGCCTCCTCGGTGGCGGACCCGCCGCGGATGTCCCAGTCGGAGAGCCATTCGCTTAGCGACGGATACGCGATCGAGTGCACATCCGCATGCAGCAGGCCCGCGCGGTTGAGCTCGCCCAGAATCGCCGGGATGCCGCCGGCGCGGTGGACGTCCTCGACGTGGGCCTCGCCGTTAGGGGCGACCTTGGACAGGCACGGGATCTGGTGGGACAGATCGTCGATGTCGTGCAGGTCGAAATCGATCTCGCCCTCCTGCGCGGCGGCGAGGATGTGCAGGATGGTGTTGGTGGAGCCGCCCATCGCCATGTCCAGCGCCATGGCGTTGCGGAAGGCGTGCACGTTGGCCACGTTGCGCGGCAGGACGGATTCGTCGCCCTGGCCGTAGTAGCGCTCGCACAGCTCCATGATGGTGCGGCCGGCCTTTTCAAACAGCTCGCGGCGCGCGGTGTGGGTGGCAAGGGTGGTGCCGTTGCCCGGCAAGGACAGGCCGAGCGCCTCGGTGAGGCAGTTCATGGAGTTGGCGGTGAACATGCCGGAGCAGGAGCCGCAGGTGGGGCAGGCGTTGTTGGCGATTGAATCGAGCTCGTCGTCGGAGACGTCGTCGTTGGCGGACAGCGCGATCGCGTCGATGAGGTCGGACTTCGGCTTGGTCACCCCGCCGACGGAGAACGCCTTGCCGGCCTCCATGGGGCCGCCGGAGACGAACACGGCCGGGATGTTCAGGCGCATCGCGGCGTTGAGCATGCCCGGGGTGATCTTGTCGCAGTTGGAGATGCACACCATGGCGTCCACGGTGTGGGCGTTGACCATGTACTCGACCGAGTCGGTGATGATTTCGCGCGACGGCAGGGAGTACAGCATGCCGGAGTGCCCCATGGCGATGCCGTCGTCGACGGCGATGGTGTTGAACTCCTTGGGCACGCCGCCGGCCGCGCGCACAGCGTCCGCGACGATGTCGCCGACATCTTTCAGGTGCACGTGCCCCGGCACGAACTGGGTGTAGGAGTTCACAATCGCCACGATCGGCTTACCAAACTCGTTTTCGCCGGTGCCGGTGGCGCGCCACAGCGCGCGGGCGCCTGCGGCCTGGCGGCCGATGGTGGTGACGCGGGAGCGAAGCGGGATCACGGTTTTACTCCTTTGTTTCCGGGGCAGTCTTAGGGGCGGAAGCTGGCGCAGACGGGCGCGGGCCCGGCAAGTCCGGGTGCTCGGCAACGTAGGCGTCGTACTCCTCGCGGGAAAGCAGCACCTTGTGGCCGCCCTTGTCGATGATTTCGTACTTGCCGTCAGCGGCCTCCTGGGCGGCGGTGATCACGTCGGTGATGCGGCCGTTGGAGGCCTCGGCCAGGTCGGGCAGGGAATTGAAGGTCACACCGGGTAGCGGGTGCTCGGTGCCGTCGACAGTCACGGCGCTGACGTCCGAGCCTTTGAAGGCGAGGCCCTTCAAGTCGCGCCACGGAAGGGTGACGTTCTTGCGCACGAGGTACTTGGCGGTGATGCCGCGCTCATTCACGGTGGTGGAAGAGGCGAGCACCCACGCGAGCCAGACAGCGGGGAAGATCAGCAGCCAGGCCAGGTATTTCGGTGCCCAGAGGATGCCCATCAGGGCGATGCCGGTGGCGAGCACGATGGCGAGGATGTGCTCGCGGCTCGGCTTGAAAACGTGCTGGGTGTGCTCCGGCGTGTCAGTCATAGTTGGCGATGGTAGTCACCTTTGGTGCGTCGATAAGCAATGGCCCGCAATTTAAATACGTGAATAAAAACTCCCGAGATGTTGTCTGGGACACTACAGTTCAAAATCGTGATCAACGAGCGACTTGTAATTTTTCTCTCCCGACGGCGCTTGCCGTAGCGGGTGCGTTTTACACGCCGCTGACACACCAAGCGCCCTCGAGAGCACATCGCTCACCGGGGGCTTTTGTTGTATGAGATCGCGATTGACAAGCAGAGTCGAGCTAACAAGGAGCCTTCACGTGGCAGCTTCAAAGAAAAGAAAGCCCGAACGCATGACGGGTGCGGACGCCGTCGTGCGCAGCCTCGAGGAACTGGGCACCGAGATCGTGTTCGGTCTGCCCGGTGGTGCAGTGCTCCCGCTGTACGACGCGCTGTTCCGCGCCGAGAAACTGCGCCACGTGCTCGTGCGCCACGAGCAGGGTGCAGGACACGCCGCGGAAGGCTACGCGGTGGCCTCCGGCAACGTGGGTGTGTGCATCGCCACCTCCGGCCCGGGCGCGACCAACCTGGTCACCCCGATCGCGGACGCTTACCTGGATTCGGTGCCGATGGTGGCCATCACCGGCCAGGTCGGCTCGCCGCTGTTGGGCACCGACGCGTTCCAAGAGGCGGACATCCGCGGCGTGACCATGCCGATTACCAAGCACAACCTCATGGTGTCCAAGGCGGAGGAGATCCCCAGCGCAATCGCCGCGGCGTTCCACATCGCCTCGACCGGCCGCCCCGGCCCGGTGCTGGTGGACATCCCGAAGGACATGCAGAACGCGGAGATCGAGTTTGCCTGGCCGCCGAAGGTGGACCTGCCGGGCTACAAGCCGAACACGAAGCCGCACAACCGCCAGATCGCGCAGGCCGCGAAGATGATTGCCAAGGCCAAGCGCCCGGTGCTCTACATCGGCGGCGGCGTGGTCAAGGCGAACGCGCATAAGCAGCTGGCCAAGTTTGTGGAGGCCACAGGCATTCCGGTGGTGACCACCCTGATGGCGCTCGGGACGTTCCCGCACGACCACCCGCTCTACCTGGGCATGCCCGGCATGCACGGCACTGTGCCGGCGGTGGGCGCGTTCCAGGAGTCCGACCTGCTCATCGCGATCGGCGCGCGTTTCGACGACCGCGTCACCGGCGACACCGAGACCTTCGCCCCGCACGCGAAAGTCATCCACGCCGACATCGACCCGGCCGAGGTGGGCAAGATCCGCCCGGTGGACGTGCCCATCGTCGGCGACGCCAAGCGGGTGCTGTCCGAACTGACCGACTACTTCGAAGAAAAGGACAAGGTCAAGGCGCCCAGCATCAAACCGTGGATCAACCGCTCGACGGACCTGAAGGAGCGCTTCCCGCGTGGCTACGAGCCCCACACCGACGGCACGCTGGCACCCCAGTACGTGCTGGAGACGCTGTCCAAGACCGCCGGGTCTGACGCGATCTACGTCTCGGGCGTGGGCCAGCACCAGATGTGGGCGGCCCAGTTCATCGACTACGACAAGCCGCGCCATTGGATCAACTCCGGCGGCGCCGGCACGATGGGCTTTTCCATCCCGGCCGCGATGGGCGCGAAAGCGGCGATGCCGGATAAAGAGGTCTGGGCCATCGACGGCGACGGCTGTTTCCAGATGACCAACCAGGAGATCACCACCGCCGCCCTCGAGGGATTCCCCATCAAGGTGGCGTTGATCAACAACGGCAACCTGGGCATGGTGCGCCAGTGGCAGACCCTGTTCTACGACGGGCACTATTCGCACACCAAGCTCGGCGGCGAGGTCTACGTCCCGGATTTTGTGAAGCTGTCCGAGGCGCTCGGCGCGGTGTCGTTCCGCGTCACCTCCGCCGACGAGGTGGAAGAGGCGATCCAGCGCGCCCGCGAGATCAACGACCGTCCGGTGGTGGTCGAGTTCGTCGTCGGCGAGGACGCGCAGGTGTGGCCGATGATCGCGGCCGGCACCTCCAACTCCGACATCGAGTACGCGCGCGGCATGCGCCCGTTCTTCGGCGAGGAGGAGTCTGCGGCGGAGACGCCGGAGGCCATCAACGACACCATCGAAGCGCTCGAGCAGGAGGGAAACTAACCATGGCACAGCCCGAACAGATCACCCGCCACACGCTGTCGGTACTCGTCGACGACGTCGACGGCATCATCACCCGCGTCACCGCGCTGTTTACCCGCCGCGGCTACAACCTGGTCTCCCTCGTCTCCGCGAAGACGGCGAAGGAGGGCATCAACCGCCTCACCGTCGTCGTGGACGCGACGCCCCACTCCGTGGAGCAGATCACTAAGCAGCTGTACAAACTCATCCAGGTGCACAAGGTGCTCGAGCTTGACGACGCCACGTCGGTCGGCCGCCAGCTGCTTTTGGTGAAGGTCAACGCGGACAACCTGACCCGCCCGCAGGTGGTGGACGCCGCCAACCTGTTCCGCGCCCGCGTGATCGACGTGGCGGTGGACTCCGTGATCATCGAGGCCACCGGCAACTCCGCCAAGCTCAAGGCGTTTCTTGAGGTGATGGACTCCTTCGGGATCCGCGAGTTGGCGCGCTCGGGCTCGGTGGCGCTGTCGCGCGGATCCAAGACAATGGCAAAGTCAGAGTAAATCTTAAAAACCCGAGACGGTTGTGTCATAATGTGAAATGACCGTCTCACAGAATGAAGGAAGTGACGTACACATGGCAATCGACGTGCTCTACGACAACGATGCAGACCTGTCCCTGATCCAGGGCAAGAAGGTCGCCATCATCGGATACGGTTCCCAGGGCCACGCCCACGCGCAGAATCTGCGCGAATCCGGCGTTGAGGTGGTCGTCGGCCTGCGCGAAGGCTCCAAGTCCGCCGACAAGGCGCGCGAAGCCGGCTTCGAGGTCAAGACCAACGCGGAGGCCGCCGAGTGGGCCGACGTGATCATGCTGCTGGCCCCGGACACCTCCCAGGCCCAGATCTTCACCGAGGACATCGAGCCGAACCTCAAGGACGGCGACGCGCTGTTCTTCGGCCACGGCCTGAACATCCACTTCGACCTGATTACACCGGCGGACAACATCACCGTCGCCATGGTCGCGCCGAAGGGCCCGGGCCACCTGGTCCGCCGCACCTTCGCCGACGGCAAGGGTGTGCCGGCGCTCATCGCGGTGGAGCAGGACCCGCAGGGCAACGGCAAGGAGCTCGCCCTGTCCTACGCCGCGGCTATTGGCGGCGCCCGCGCGGGCGTCATCCCGACCACCTTCGAGGCGGAGACCGTCACCGACCTGTTCGGTGAGCAGGCCGTGCTCTGCGGCGGCCTGGAGGACCTGATCATGTCCGGCTTCGAGGTGCTCACCGAGGCCGGCTACGAGCCGGAGATGGCCTACTTCGAGTGCCTGCACGAGATGAAGCTGATCGTGGACCTGATCTACGAGGGCGGCCTGGCCAACATGAACTACTCCATCTCGGACACCGCGGAGTTCGGCGGCTACCTCTCTGGCCCGCGCATCATCGACGCCGGCGCGAAGGACCGCATGCGCGAGGTGCTCAAGGACATTCAGGATGGCACATTCACCAAGCGCCTCGTCGCCAACGTCGAGGGCGGCAACAAGGAGCTGGAGGACCTGCGCGCGAAGGTCTCCGAGCACCCGATTGAAAAGACCGGCGAAGAGCTGCGCGACATGATGAGCTGGGTGAAGAACCCGCTCACCGACACCGCCCGCTAAACCGGCAGACAGCAAAAACCCCGCGCTCCCGATTGGGAGACGCGGGGTGAAGCTTATCTAGCTAGCGACTAGTTGGTCGGCTCAGCCTCAGCGCCCTCCGGTGCGAGGGTCTCGGTGATCTCGTCGACGATGTTGGTCTCGGTGACCGTCTCGTCTGCCGGCTCAGCTGCGGACTCCTCAGCGCCAGCAGCAGCGGACTCCTCAGCGCCGTCGAGGGTGGTGGTCTCGGAGACAACCTCGGTAGCGGCGGTGGTGGTCGAGGTCACGGTGCCGCCCTCGCCGTTGTCGCCGGAGAACAGGGACCACAGCAGCCACAGCAGCAGCAGCGCGACCAGCAGGCCGAGCAGCCACTTCCACCAGCCGCCGCCACCGTTGGACTCCTCGGTCACCGCAGTGGAGCCAGCGGTGGAACGAGCCGGGGTAGTAGCGGTGCGCTCGGTGGTGGTGCGCTCAACGCGGACGTCCTTGTTCGGCTCAACGTCGGTGCGGTCAACGTTGACGCGCTCGACGTTGGAGCGGTCGACGTTGACGTCCTTAACTTCCTTGACGCCGTCAACGTCGCCACGGCCGCGCAGGTCGTTCAGCTTGTCCTGGCCGAAGTCCTTGGCGTCGTGGAGCTTGTCCTGGCCGAAGTCCTTAGCATCCTTGGCAAAGTCCTTCGGGTTGCGCTTCGGATCGATGGGGTTGTTCATTGTAAATTCCTTTCGTGCTAACACAAGTGCTGGCATAACGTCTCCGTTGGACGCAGGGCTACACCAGCATCCACGGTGAACGACCGCCCACTGTAACAAAATTTTCGCATGCGCCTCTGCGCGATGTGTGCTACACGTCTCATTGTCTTCTGCGTTTTCCCTGCGCTTGTGGGGTGACTGCGACCGAACGGAATGGTTTTCAATTAGTTGTCATTAAGCGAAACGGCGCATACCGTAGGTCGTCGATAGGCAATGTGAAGGGGACCGGAGATGCACGACCACGCACACCACGACCACGCCCACGGCGCACCGCTGCGAGCCCTCGCGGTCGCGCTCGCGATCACCGGCACGGTGTTTGTCGCGGAGGTTGCCGGCGGGTTGCTCTCTGGATCGATGGCGTTGCTTGCGGACGCGATGCACATGCTTTCCGACGCCGCGGGACTGATCATCTCCCTGATCGCCATCATCGTCGGCCAGAAGGCCGCGTCGGCGACCGCGACGTACGGCTACCGGCGCGTGGAGGTGCTCGCCGCCCTGATCAACGCGGTGGCGGTGCTGAGCATCTCCGTGTGGATTGTGGTGGAGGCGGTGCGCAGGCTGCGCGACCCGCAGCCGGTGGAGACGGCGCCGATGATGGCCGTCGCGTTAATTGGCTTGATAGCCAACGCAGCCTCGGCGTGGGTGCTTGCGCGCCACCGGGAGGGATCCATCAACGTGCAGGGTGCGTACCTGCACGTGCTGGTGGACATGTTCGGCTCCATTGCGGTGCTCGCGGCAGGCGCGGTGATCGCGCTGACAGGGTTTACCGGAGCGGACGTGGTTGCGTCGCTCGTCATCGCGGCGCTGGTGCTGCCGCGGGCGTGGCAGCTGATGGTGCGCTCCGCCCGCGTGATGCTGGAGCACGTCCCGGCAGGCTTCGACGCGGACGAGGTGGAGCGCGCATTGCAGCAGGTCGACGGGGCAACGGACACGCACGACCTGCATCTGTGGTCGCTGGACGGGGTGAGCGTGCTGGCCACGGTGCACGTGGTGGCGGGCGCAGGTGTCGACCGGGACCAGCTGCTGGATCGGGTGCAGGACACCCTGGCGCAGCTCGGGGTGGAGCACGCGACGGTGCAGATTGAGCCGCCCGAGCACATCGGCCACGAGAACGTGTGCTGAAACTGCACTACGCTTGGGTGCCATGGGTTTCACCACGCCGAGCTACTCACTCAAAGACCTGTTTTCCCGCGCGGGGCGGGGAGAGCTGCAGCTACCTGACTTTCAGCGCGAGTACCTGTGGGACGTCGACAGGGTGCGCACCCTTGTGACGTCAGCGCTGCGCGGATACCCGGTGGGCTCATTCCTGGCGCTGGATACGCGCAATACCGAGCAGCGTTTCAAGCCGCGCCCGCTCGAAGGCGTGGAGGTGCACGGCGTGGCGCCGGGGCTGTTGCTTTTGGACGGCCAGCAGCGTCTGACCTCGCTCTACCAGGCGTTCAAAGACGACGGCGAGGTCCACACCGTGGACTATTTGGGCCGGCCGATCCGCCGCCGCTTCATGGTGGACGTGCGCGCCGCGGCGTCCGCGGACCCGATGCCGGTGGAGGCGCTGTTCGCCGTGGACGAGCAGGGGCAGGTGCGCTCCCACTTCGGCCCCGGCGTCGACGGCGCCCTGAATTCGCGCGAGGCCTATATAGATAACGGTGTCATCCCGGTGAGCATGCTGCTGTGGCCGGAGGGCAACGACCTGCTCGTGGACATGGCCGCGAACACCGAAGACGAGCAGCTGCGGGGTGCGGTCAAGCGCTTTGTCAACCAGGTCATGCGGGGGCTTCCGGCTTACGACGTGCCGGTGATCCGCGTGGACCGCGAAACCACGCAGGCTGGGGTCGGCCAGATCTTCGCGTTTGCCAATTCCGCCGGTGTGCAGATGGACGTCTTCGAACTGCTCACGGCGGTCTTCGCATCCGAGGATCCGTCCTTCGTGCTGGCGGAGCGCTGGCGTGACACGGAGCGCAAGCTGCGCGAACACCCTGTGCTGGACAGCGTGGGCCGCGTGGAGTTCCTGCGCGCGCTGTCGCTGCTGTTGACCAGCAGGAGGGGACAGGCGCGGGGCCACCGCGGCGACATTCTGGACATTTCGCTGGAGCAGTACCGGTCCCACGCAGGCGAAATGCTGGACGGTTTCCTCGCCGCCGCGCAGTTTTTGGAGGAGCGCCGCGTCGTCTCCGCGGACCAGGTGCCGTACCCGGCCCAGCTGATCCCGCTGGCGGTGATCTTGGCGCGGCTGGCCGAGGATCCGGGCGCACTCGAGCGCGAAGGGGCGGCCGACCGGCTCAACCGCTGGTTCTGGTGCGGCGTGTTCGGCGAGCTGTACGGCTCCCACGCGCCCACCATCCGCATCGGCCTGGACGTGACCGAGGTGACGCCGTGGGTGCGCGGGGACACCGGCGAGCTGCCCCGCACAGTTGCGGATGCGCAGTTTGTCGAGTCCCGCCTGCGCACCGCCGGGCCGGACAGCGGTGTCTCCCGCGGCCTGTACTCGCTGCTCATGGCGCGCGGCGCCCGCGATTGGCGCACCGCTGAGCCGTTCACGACGGCAACGGTGGGGCAGCTGCAGCCCCGGTTCAGGCAGGTGTTCCCGACTGAGTACTTGGCGGTCACCGGCGCGCTGGACAAGGACCCGGAGCTGGCCGATTCGGTACTCAACCGCACCCCGATGGGGCGGCGCACCGACGTGGTGATCGAGCGCAACGAGCCGAAGCGCTACCTGCCCCGCCTGCAGTCGAAGTCCCTGCTTGAAGACGACGAGTTCGACGCAATGCTTGAAGGCCACGAGATGGATCCGGAGCTGGTGCTGGCCTCGGACTGGGAGGGCTTCGTGGCTGATAGGCGCGAACGCTTTGTGGGCATGATCGAATACGCCATGGACCGTGCCGCCGAGCGAGACTGGGAACCGCGCGAGGCATAAGTGGCGAAAGCGAAAACTTTTGCGGGTGCGGCCGCCGTGGTCGCCTTCTCCGCGATGCTGACGTCGTGCGCGCCCGATGCGCAGTTGAGCCCGCTCGATCGCGCCCGCGGCGTGAACCAGTCCAAGCACGTGGGCAAGCTCTTCGCGGGCGAGCCGGAGGTCGTCGACGACGTCCTGGGCATCAAGACGACGAGGCTGTTCTTCCCGACGTCGGAGACGCTCGTGCTCAGCGACACCTCCGTTGAGGCGCAGCTGCGCGCGGCGTCCATCGCGGTGACCACGAACGCGCCGATGATGGTCTATGACCCGGCCCGCCACGCCGAGTACGTGCAGATGATCGCGGATATGCGCACTGTCAACGTGCTCACGGTGGGTGACGTGGCCATTGCGCCGTCGAAAGGCGCAGTGAGTGTGCGGCGCGACCCTGGCGGGCTGCGGGCGTTGGAGCAGATGACGGCGCTGCGGTACAGGGAGCGCACCGTCGCCACGCCGCAGGAGGCTGTGCGGGAGGTATCCGACCTGCACCAGCGCGAGCCGCTGTGGCTGCGCGCGCAGTGGGCGGATCCGGCGGTGCTGCCCGCGTCGAACCCGGAACCCTTTCCCATTCAATCCCGCCGCGACGCCAACATGGCGCCGCGGGTGGTGGCCACCTGGGAGTCGTCCATTCCGTCCGTGGCAAACGCGCGCAGTTACGGCGCGGATGTGACCGTTGTTCCATTGGCGGATCCGCGCAAAAGCGAGCAGACCTTGTTCGCCATGGCTGGGTTGGCTGAGCGCCCGTTGGTGGCGCTCGGGGGCCAATTCGGTACCTCCGAAGAGCTGGTCGGTCGGATCCGGGAGGCGGAAGCGGCCTTCTAGCGTGCCGCGGGGTGATAGTCTAGGGGAGCTTTCTACGATGTGAGAGAAGGATTCCAGACTATGAAAATTGCAGTGCTCGCGGGAGACGGCATCGGGCCAGAAGTCATGGCGGAGGGACTCAAGGTCCTGCACGCCGTGCGCGACGACGTGGAGACCACCGATTTCGACCTTGGCGCCCGCCGTTACCTGCGAAACGGCGAGCTGCTCACGGACGCGGACCTCGACGCGCTGAAGGCGCACGACGCGATCCTGCTCGGCGCCATCGGCGACCCGGAGCGCGTGCCGGCCGGCGTGCTCGAGCGCGGCCTGCTGCTGCCGCTGCGCTTTAAACTGGACCACTACGTCAACCTGCGCCCGTCGCGGCTGTACCCGTCGTCGGTGAGCCCGCTGGCCAACCCCGGCGACATCGACTTCGTGGTGGTGCGCGAGGGCACCGAGGGGCTCTACGCCGGCAACGGCGGCACCCTGCGCCAGGGCACCGAGCACGAAGTTGCCTCCGAAGTCTCGCAGAACACCTACCACGGTGTTTCCCGCGTGGTGCGCTACGCGTTCGAGCTGGCCATGACGCGCTGCAAGAAGCTCACCCTGGTGCACAAGACCAACGTGCTGGTCAACGCCGGCGGGCTGTGGCAGCGTGTCGTCGACGAGCTCGCGCCCGAGTACCCGGAGGTCGAGGTGGACTACAACCACATCGACGCCGCGACGATCTACATGGTCCAGGACCCGCAGCGCTACGACGTCATTGTCACCGACAACCTCTTCGGCGACATCCTCACCGACCTCGCGGGCGCCGTCGCAGGTGGCGTGGGGCTCGCCAGCTCCGGCAACATCAACGCGGCCAAGGAGTTCCCTTCCATGTTCGAGCCGGTCCACGGCTCCGCCCCGGACATCGCCGGCCAGGGCATCGCGGACCCCACCGCGATGATCCTGTCGGTGGCGATGATGCTGCGCTTCCTCGGCGACGATGACAACGCCGCGCGCATCGAGGACGCCGTCGAACGCGACGTGGCGGAGCGTCGAGATGCGAAGGTGCGAACCGCCGAAGTGGGTGACAGGATCGCCGCCGCCCTGAAGTAGGGTTGTGCGCATGCATGTGACCCGCACGATCCCCGCCGTTTTGACCGCAACCGCGCTGGTGCTGACCAGCTGCAGCAGTACGGAAGGCGGGATCGGCGGCCCGGCCGCGCTCGAAACTCACGGCGACGAGGTCATCCAGGACGCCGACGGCACCGGTGCGGAAGTCTCGCAGCGCCTCTTCGAATCCTCGGAGACCGTGGTGGTCTCCGCCAAGGAGCGCGATCAGCAGCTCAAGGCTGCGGCCATCGCGGTCAAGCTCGGGGCGCCGATGCTCGTGCGTCTCGACGGCGCCGATGCCGCCGTCGACGCCGAAATCGAGCGACTCGGCGCCACGCGCGTGATCAACGTGCCGGGCGACGAAGAGGACGCCGAGGCGGTCGCTTCCGCCGCACCGGCCGAGGACGTCGCCGCCATTGCCGCGCTGGAGGCGCAGAACCCGAGCGAGCTGAGCATGCCGCCGGTGTTCGCCACCGCGCTGTCCTCGCGCGCCTCCGTCGCCACAGCGCGTGCGGCCGGCGCCGAGGTGCAGGTGCTGGCGGCGCCGGATCCGCGCGCTACGGCGGACAGCATGCGCACGGTCACCGACCAGGACACCCTTGCGCTGGGCCGCCAGTGGGGCGACACCGAGAACTTCCAGGCTCGTGCGGCGCTGGCTGGCAACGGCGAGCTGCCGGGCGGCGGCGGCCTGGTGTTCCCGGGCCGCCGCATGGTGGCGCTCTACGGCCACCCTTACGGCCCGGACCTGGGCGTGATGGGGGAGCAGGATCCGGCGGCCGCGGTGGAGCTGGCGAAGAAGTACGCCGAGGACTACCAGCCGTTTAGCGATGCCCCGGTCGTCCCCGCGTTCGAGGTCATCGCCACCGTCGCCTCCGGCGGCCCGGGCGACGACGGCAACTTCTCCAACGAGACGCCGATGGAGGACCTCGTGCCCTACGTCGACGCGATCGTGGACGCCGGCGGCTACGCCGTGATCGACCTGCAGCCTGGCCAGGGCAGCTTCCTCGAGCAGGCCAAGCTCTACGAGGAGGTGCTCAAGCGCCCGAACGTCGGACTGGCGCTGGACGCCGAGTGGAAGCTCAACCCGGGCGAGGAGCCGCTGTCGCGCATCGGCAGCGCCACCTCGGGCGAGATCAACGAGGTGGCGGACTGGCTCGCCCAGCTCGTCCGCGACAACAACCTGCCGCAAAAGGCGATGATTCTGCACCAGTTCAACGTGGCCATGTACCCGGACCGCGAAAACATCGTCACCGGCCAGCCGGAGCTCGCCTGGGTCCTGCACGCCGACGGCCACGGCGGCCCGGAGCAGAAGTTCGACACCTGGAACGTCCTGCGCGAAGGCCTGGACCCGAACTACTTCATGGCGTGGAAGAACTTCTTCGACGAGGATTTCCCCACCTTTACCCCGGAGCAGACCTACCGCGACGTCAACCCGCGTCCGTGGTTTGTCAGCTACCAGTAAAACCGCCGGTATCGGGGCCGAAGCCACGATACTCTTGCTCCATGAGTGTAGAGCTTGAAGAGGTCTGCGGTTTCCTCGCCCAGCACGAGCCCTTCTCGACGCTGCCCGAGGACACCCTGCGCGCCCTTCCCGCGCAGATGGGCATCACCTACGTCCGCCGCGGCCAGGCCGTGGTGGAGGTGGGCCAGCCCAACGACTCGCTCTACGTCATCCGCTCCGGCGCTGTGGACATCGTCAGCGAGGACGACCTGTTGCTGGACCGGCGCGAGGCCGGCCTGAACTTCGGCTACTCCACGCTGGTGGGCGAGCGCGAATCCGCCTACCTCATGCAGGCGGTGGAAGACAGCATCCTGCTCATGCTCCCGCGCGAGGTGTTCCTCGAGCTGCTTCAGCAGTTCCCGGACATGGGCCGGTTTTTCCAAACAGCCTCGCGCCGCGTGCGCGCCGCCGCCGAGGAGGTACGCGATGGCGGCGCCACCGACGTGCTGCGCACCCCGCTGCGCGAGATCTTCGCCGGGCGTGAGCCGGTCACGCGGGGCAAAGACGTGAGCATCGCCGAGGCCGCCCGCACGATGGGCGAGGAGGGTATCAGCAGCTTGATCATCACCGACGGGCAGGAGGTTGCCGGCATCGTCACCGACGCCGACATGCGCTCGCGGGTGGTCGCAGGTGGGGTGGACACGTCCAGGCCCGTGGAGGATGTGATGACCAGCCCGGTGCGCACCATTGCGCCCAACGCGCTCGTGTTTGAGGCGATGCTGACCATGAGCGAGCTTGGCATCCACCACCTGCCGGTCGCCGGCCAAGGCCAGGTGGTGGGTGTGGTCACTGCCGCGGACATCATGCGCCAGCTGCAGGCGGACCCGATCTACCTCGCGGCGGACGTGGCGCGGGCGTCGCTGGAGGAGCTGGAGGGCGCCTACAGGGACGCGGCACGCGTCGCGGTGCGGTTTTTCGAGCGCGGCGCCTCGGCGGCCGAGACGCAGCGGTTGCTCACCTCGATCGCGGATGCGGTGGCGAAGAGGTTGGGCACTTTAGCCGTCGAGAAGCTTGGGCCCCCTCCTGTGCCGTTTGCGTTTGTAGCGGTGGGCTCGCAGGCACGCGGGGAGATGGGGCCGGCCAGCGACCAGGACAACGCGCTCGTGCTCGGCGATTACTACGACGCCGCGCGGCACGGCGAGTACTTCGCCGAGCTCAGCGCGTTCGTCTGCGAGGGGCTCGCCCGCGCCGGCCAGGCGTTGTGCCCGGGGGAGATGATGGCGTCTTCGCCGCAATGGCGGATGACGGAAAGCGAGTGGGGCCGCACGTTTCACGGCTGGGTCACCGCGCCGAAGCCGGACGCGCTGCTTCACGCGCAGGTGTTTTTCGATTTCCGCGCCGTCTTCGGCTTCGGCGAGGGCTGGCAGGACATGGCCGCGCGGGTGCGCTCCGGAGCGCTGGCGTCTGCGCACGGCTCGCGCCGCCTGCACACGCACCTGGCCGCGCTGGCCACGTTCCGTGAGCCGCCGGTGGGCTTCTTCCGCGGATTCGTGCTCGAGCGCAGCGGCGAATACGCCCACACGCTGGACATTAAGCGCGGCGGCACCGCGGCGGTGGTGCAGATGGCGCGCCTGTACGCCATAGCGGCCGGGGTGGACGAGGTGGACACCATTGCACGGCTGCGCGGCGCCGTCGGCGGTCCGGTTTCCGCTAAGGGGGCGGCGGATCTTCTGGACGCCTACGAGTATCTCGCCGACCTTGCCATGCGCCACCAGTCCGCCCAGGTGCGCGCGGGCGAGGCGCCGAACTACCGCATCGACCCGAAGCAGCTGCCCGAGCGCGACCGCGCGGCACTCCGCGACGCGTTCGGGGTGATCAAGTCCCTGCAGAACGCGCTGTCCACCGCGTACCCGACCAGGGCGGTGTGAGATGTTCGGTCCGAAGAAACGCAAGCTTATCGACGGCGCACTGCTCGCCGTGGACGTCGAAACCACGGGGCTTAAGCCTGCGCGCTCGCAGCTGGTGTCCGTCGGGTGGGTGCCGGTCAACGGGCGGGTGATCGACCTTTCCGGCGCCGAGTACTTCGTGCTGCGGGGTGCGGACGTGGGGGAGTCCGCCACCTTGCACGGGGTGACCGACGACGAGGTGGCGTCGCTGGGCCGGGAGCCCGCAGAGGTGCTCGACGCGTTCCTGGCGGCGCTTGAGGGGCGGAAGCTGCTCGCGCACTTCACACAGATGGAAACCGGGTTTCTGGGCAAGCTGCACCAGGATGTGCGGGGCACCAAGTGGCGGCTGCACGACAGTGAGGTGGTGGACACCTTTGTGATGGAGCGGCGCCACATGGAGCGCATGGGCACCTACCCGCGCGGCGAGGACCTGCGCTTGCCCAGGGTGCGGCAGCGCTATAACCTGCCGGCGTACGCGAACCACAACGCGTTGACCGACGCGGTGGCGTGCGCCGAGCTCTATCTCGCTCTAACCGGGTAACGCCACTTTTGCAATTGGTTGTATGCTCTGTCACATGCGTTTTGGACGAATTGCAACACCTGAAGGAATGACGTTCGCCGTCATCGACGACGAAGGCAAGACCGCGAAAGCCATCGCCGGCACCCCGTTCACCGACCCCGAATACACCGGCAAAGAGTATGCGCTCGAGGACGTCCGCCTGCTTGCCCCGACCCTGCCGTCGAAGGTGGTGGCAGTGGGCCGCAACTACGCCGACCACGTGGCGGAGGTGTTCAAGAAGTCCGCGGAGCACCTGCCGCCGACGATCTTTATCAAGCCGTCCACGGCCGTGGTCGGCCCCGGTGCCGCCATCAAGATCCCGGAGTACGCCACCGGTGTGGAGTTCGAGGGCGAGCTCGCGCTCGTCGTCGGTGTGCCGTGCAAGAACGTCAAGGCTGCAGACTGGAAGTCCGTCATCCGCGGCGTGACCATCATCAACGACGTGTCCTCGCGCGACCTGCAGTTTGCCGACGGCCAGTGGGCTCGCGCCAAAGGCATCGACACCTTCGGCCCAATCGGCCCGTGGATTGAGACGGACCTGGAGAAGTTCGACTTTGCCAACCTGCCCATCAAGGCGCACCACACCCACAATGGCGTGACGGAGACCAAGCAGGACTCCAACTCCAACCAGATGATCAAGTCCGTCGGCGAGATGGTGGAGTGGGTCTCCGAATCCTTCACGCTGTTGCCCGGCGACGTCATCGCCACCGGCTCGCCCGCTGGCACCGCAGAGATGGTGCCGGGCGACTACATTGAGGTGGAAATCCCGGGCATCGGCAAGCTGGGCAACCCGGTCGAACGGGCGTAACTACAGGCCGAGCGCGCGCATGATCGTGCGCAGCTTGGCCGAGGTCTCGTCGAGCTCGGCCTGCGGATCCGAGTAGGCGGTAAGCCCCCCGCCCGCCCAGGCGCGAGCCCGGGTGCCGTCGCCGTTGACCTCGGCGCAGCGGATCGCCACCATGTACTCGCCGTCGCCTGCAGCGTCCGTGTAGCCCACCGCGCCGGCGTAGAACCCGCGGTCCGATTCCGCGGTGGTGATCAGCGCCTCCGCCGCCGCCTGCGGGGTGCCGCAGACCGCGGGGGTGGGGTACAGGCTCAGCGCGAGGTCGAGCGCGCTCGGCGCGGGATCCTTCAACTCGCCTTCGATCGGTGTGGCCAGGTGCCACATCTCGCTGGTCTTTTCCAGCCTCGGGCGTTCCGGGACGGTGAGCTCACTGCACAGCGGCGCGAGGATGCGCCGGATGTGGTCGACCACGAAACGGTGCTCGTCCAAGTCTTTCGCAGAATCGCGCAGCGAGTTGGCCGCCGCCTGGTCTGCATCCTGGTTGCCGGGGACGCGGGCGGCGGAACCTGCCAGGGGAAACGACCAGACGCGCCTGCCACGCCGGCGCACCAGCACCTCTGGCGAGGACCCGACGAGGAAATGCCCCGCGCGTCCCGACGGCGTCAGGTCCGCGATGAACCCGTCGTGCGTATACGACAGGTCGATCAGCCGCGCCGCGACCAAGCGGGGGTCCACCGGCGGGTCAAAAGCGATGTCGACTGCACGCGCCAGCACTACTTTGTCCAGGGCGGAGCTTTGGATTGTCGAGATGGCGGCTTCGACTCGGCGCAGGTGTTCGGCCGGGGACGGGTCAACGTCGATAAGCATTGCGTTGAGCTTGGAACCCTCGCCGACGCGGTAGTACGGGTGCGGCTCGAGCGCACCCGGCTCCCGGATGATGTGCTCGGGGACCGTGAGTGCCGCTGGGCAGTCGTGATCGAAGGGGAGGGCGCCGACAACCATTTCTTCCTCGCGGCGCGCGATCGCGTCCGCAGCCTCCCACGCATCGTCGAAGGTGCGGAGTGCACCTTGGGTGCGCACGGAGCCGTCGCCACGCGAGAGCAGAAAGTCTGGGGCGCTATCGGGTCTGGAAGTGGGCATGTGACGATACTTTAACGAACCTCCATTTGTGCACGCACGTCTGTATTGCTTGCCGCTACATAAAAGTGGGGTTAATGTGGCCGGTGTGAAAATTGTGAAAAGCCTTGCAGGTGGTCTCGCTGCCTTGCTCATCGCAGGTAGTGCGGTCGCCCCGGTGCAGGCTGGGGCCCAAGATATGTCGTCCCAAATCAACGGACAGGTAAACCGCGCGATCAACGACGCTAACCGCGCCGCCACCGACGCTGTGAACCAGGCCAACGCCGAGTGGAACAAGTTCGTCAAAATGGCCAACGACACCATCCCCGGCAGCTCGGCTCTTCCGCGCAATCCGTTGCCCGCGCCTGCGCCGGTGCCTGCGCCTGCGCCGTGGGCACCCCAGGCTCCCGCGCCAGTCGCTAACGGCACCAACGGCGAAATCCACGCGGCCGGACGCAGCTACCTCATCTGGGTGCCGCGAGGCTACAACCCGGCCAACCCGACGCCGGTGATGGTGGGCTACTCCGCCTACCAAGATTCCACCGAAAACTTCCGCAACTACTCCCGCCTGCGCGAATCCTCCGTCGGGCGCGACGCCATCATCGTCTACCCGCGCGCTATCGGTACATCCTGGGAAGGCTCGCCGACCGCAGTCACCCGGCCCGGGCAGGACATCGCCTACGTGCGCGCAATGATCGACGACGTGCAGCGCTACTACAACATCGACCGCCGCCGCATCTACGCCACCGGCATGTCCACCGGCGGCGGCATGGCAGCAGTCTCCGCCTGCCACATGGCGGACCTTTTCGCCGGCGTCGCAGGCGTATCCGGTGCGTACTACGCACCGGTGAACCGGGGTTGCCAGAACCTGCCTATCGCATTCATGGCGTTGCACGGCATGAACGACACCCTCACCCCGTACTACGGCACCACCCGCCGTGGCCAGCGCGTCCTGCCGGTTCCGGAACTGTTCGGTTCCTACGCCGCCCGCAATGGCTGCGGCCCCGGCCTCAACCGCGCCCCGCTGTACAACGCCACCCGCGTCTCCGCACGCGGCTGCCGCAAGGGCGTCGAAGTGATCCAGGTGCACGGCTCCAACCACTACTGGTGGTACTCGCCGTCCGCCGCCGACGAAATGTGGGCGTTCCTCTCCCGCCACTCCAAGTAGCGCACCACCCAAGCGCCTCCCGGGGCGCCTGCCAAGGCGCGGTTTTGTAAAACTTGGCCACAGTGGGGTGGAGGGAGCTGGGGGGTATTGGGTTTTAGGTTTTGTTTTAGGCCGAGTTTTACAAAACCATGTTGTGCCGGTTCTGCGGCCGCATAATGTTGTGCCGGTTCTGCGGCCGCATAATGTTGTGCCGGTTCTGTCCCGGGGTGGTGTTGCTGCTTCTTACTTTCGACTCGATTTGAAGCAGACACAAAGTCTAGGGTAGCCAGCTTAGCAAGGTGAATAGGGGTGACTACCCCTATTGGTAGATGCATTGCTCAGTTTCATGACCGGTTTCGCTGACACGAATACCGCGTGTGCGGCTTGGGAACTTCGCAGGGATCCCTGGCTCGAAATCAATTTCAAGTTTTGCTGATAATAGTCGCACCGCATCATCGACTTCATTGGGATCACAGGGAACATCAGCAACAGTTACGAAGAAGAATACTGAGTACTCCGCTTCCTGTTCTGGGCTTAGCTCCTCGCTCGGTGGAATGATCTCTGACAGGAGGAGTTCAAAAGTTGGTTCACTGTGTCCAGCTTGGTATGCCTGTTCAGACGAGAAGTGCACTCTGTTTTTTTCGCGCACCACATCGACACATCTTTGGTGCCTTGCTTTTGCTTCATCAAGTTGGTCGTACCGACACACGAATTTTGTGAAAAAACACCACGTAGATGTCTCATCCATAATGGTTCCTTATCTGTACGTCGATTTAAATAGGTCTCTTCGATTTTGTGTAAGCGCCTCGAGGGGTGTACTTCTTCTGGGTTTTGCAATGACGCTTTGCGTGGTTCGGGCCGAACTTGGAGACGAACGAGTTAGCGTCACTTTCAGCCGCTTCAGGATCCTTGGGGTGATTTCCAAACGTGAAACCGGAAATAGGGTTATCGGGAGCGTTTTCGTGTACCTGGCATTTCACCGTGTAAGTCCCGATACTATCTCTGTAACGAGGATCATCTTTGCCTAGAGCGTCTGCGTGAGAGACGTGAATGGCGGAAACGGTGAGAGCTACTACCGCTGCTGAACAGAATCTACGGCGCGACATCTTTATGCTTTCTCCTTCTCTTGTTCTCTAGCAGAGATAGACCCCATCGATTCGTCCGATGGCAGGGCCAAGATTAGTACGTGAGCCAGGTTCGATTGATTTACAAGCTTTGTCAGGGCCAAAAGCCAGAGTCACTTTCACGCGTTGCGGTTCATCGCCGCCGCAATTGTTTTCCACTTGAACAAAGCCCTTTTCTGCTTTCGCGACAATGCAGTTCGGTGCAGTTGTTAAACCGGCCGCCCTAGCTTGCCCCTTCTCCGGCAGGCCGTTCGGAATAAATTCAACTTTGGCTACATCACCCTTTTGAAAAGAGATGCTTTCACCCGGGGCCAGGTCCGTTTCCGTAGCTGCATTCGTTGATAGTGAAGTGGGTCTATCGTTGGCCTGCGCATTCGCAGGAATTGCGAGCGTAGTCGCTAGGGTTAGGGCGAATATTGCAGCTGAACGAATGGGGTTCAATCTAGATCTCCTTCCGATTTCGTGGCGTGGTCGTCTCTATCCGGCCACCTGAACTAGAAGCGTGTCCGAGGGTAACGTAGAGGGGAGGATAGATAAATGTAGACAATGTATGTTTCATTGCTCGCCACTTTTCCGGAGGGTCTCCCTCGTTATATCCAATTGCAACTCGTGCTGGCACCATTCCCATCTCAGGTTTGTACAGAAAAGAGATTGACTCCAGCGACAACTATCGGGTCGCCCGCGCCTATTTCAAGCTGAGCATGTTACGGGACAGGTAGCCGAAACCGTAGATATCGAGCGGGCATTTTTCGAAACGGTGACCATCTCGTCGAGTTCTTTCGGCATTCGCAGGGCTTTGGATTCTGACAGGCTGGCCGCCGAATCGGAGTCGATTGCGTGCTCTTTGCGCGTGATCGGCGCTCGAGTAGTAAGGGAAGGATGGGCCGTGACGGAGTTTCGGCACCGCCACATCGATCGTCCGTGACAGGCTCTTGCGGTTGCGGTGGGGCACGCCCTAGAGAATGAGGCGTCGCCGTATTGGGCGTCGTTGGCAGGGTCAGTTTGGACGCAAGAGGATCTAGTTGAGTTGACTTGTCCAATCGGGGGTCTCGAGCCAGTTGAACTTTCAAATACGTTGCCGGGAGGATAGGCGGTGCAGCGGTTATTGCCATGCTCCTTTCGGTGGTGCACCGGAGGACGTCGATAGGCAAGGGGCTCTGCGCGCTACGATTGCGCACATGACTGACTCTTCAATGCGCGTACGTTTTTGCCCGTCACCAACCGGAACCCCGCACGTGGGCATGGTGCGCACGGCACTGTTCAACTGGGCGCAGGCGCGCCACTCCGGCGGCACGTTTGTGTTCCGCATCGAGGACACGGATGCCGCGCGTGACTCGGAGGAGAGCTACCAGGCGATCATCGAGTCGCTGGAGTGGCTGGGCCTGACCTGGGACGAAGGTATCAACGTGGGCGGCCCGCACGAGCCGTACCGCCAGTCCCAGCGCTCCGAGATTTACACGGACGTTTTGAACAAGCTCATCGAGGCCGGCGAGGTGTACCCGGCGTACTCCACCAACGAAGAGGTTCAGGAGCGCCACAAGGCCGCCGGCCGCGACCCGCAGCTGGGCTACGACAACTTCGACCGCGACCTGACGCAGGAGCAGATCGACGCGTTTGAGGCGGAAGGCCGTAAGCCGGTGTGGCGCCTGCGCATGCCGGACCAGGACTGGACCTGGAACGACCTGGTGCGCGGCGAAGTGACGTTCAAGTCCGAAACGCAGCCGGACTTCGTGGTCGCCCGCTCCAACGGCGCGCCGCTGTACACGCTGGTCAACCCTGTCGATGACGCGCTGATGGGCATCACCCACGTCCTGCGCGGCGAGGACCTGCTGTCGTCCACCCCGCGCCAAATGGCGCTGTACGAGGCGCTCAAGCGCGTCGGTGTCGCAGAGTTCACCCCCGAGTTCGGCCACCTGCCGTTCGTGATGGGGCAGGGCAACAAGAAGCTGTCCAAGCGCGACCCGGAGTCGAACCTGTTCAACCACCGCGACAACGGCATCATCCCGGAAGGCATGATCAACTACCTGGCGCTGCTGGGGTGGTCGCTGTCCGCGGACCAGGACATCTTCAGTGTCGACGAGTTTGTCAAGGCCTTCGACGTCAACGACGTGCTAGGCAACCCGGCCCGCTTCGACCAGAAGAAGCTCGAGGCCATCAACGCCGACCACATCCGCCTGCTCGAGCCGGAGGACTTCCGCGATCGTCTGCGCGCGTACCTGACCGAGCACACCGACTTCCCGGAGGATTACCCGGCGGACAAGTTCGCCATTGCTGCGGACTTGGTGCAGACGCGCATCAAGGTGCTGTCTGAGGGCTACAACCTGCTGAAGTTCCTCGTCACCGCCGACGAGGACCTGGAGCTGGACGAGAAGAGCGCGAAGAAGAACCTCAAGGACACCGCCGTCGAGCCGTTGGACGCCGGCATCGCCGCGCTGGAAGCGGTGGAGGAGTGGACCACTCCGAACATCGAGGCGGCGTTGAACAAGGCGCTTATCGACGACCTCGGGTTGAAGCCCCGTGTCGCATTCGGTGCCCTGCGCGTTGGCGCGACCGGCGCGGCAGTGTCTCCGCCGCTGTTCGAGTCCATGGAGCTGCTGGGCCGCGAGTCCACGCTGAAGCGTCTCCGTGCCGCTCGAGAGGTGACTCCCTATCAGGCTGCGGAGTAGTTACAACGCTGTTGTTATAGCGCGATAACGGCCGCCGCGATTTGGGCGGTGGCCTGCGGATTTGGTGGCTGTAGCGATTCATGGTTATAGTAATCCACGTTGTTCAGCAAGACAGGCGCTAAACCGGAAGGAAAAGCGCAGGTCAGACTGGAAAACGATGGCCTATGGTGTAATTGGCAACACTACGGTTTCTGGTACCGTCATTCTAGGTTCGAGTCCTGGTAGGCCAGCTGCAGAGCTTTAAGTTCTGTGTCCTAATGCCCCGTTCGTCTAGTGGCCTAGGACGTCGCCCTCTCACGGCGGTAACACGGGTTCAAATCCCGTACGGGGTACAACGCAAAAACCTCCGGTCCAGCTTTTGGGCCGGAGGTTTTTCGCTTCCGGTACTGTGAGCGCATGGTTTGGAAGTTGTCGTCGCTGTTCAGCGGTGAAATTCGTCAAAGTGGATCCAGTCTCATCGATGCGTTCAGCGTGCCAGCAGCGGCGTCGAGCTTGTCTTCCTCGATTCCACTGCTCGCAGTTCCAGCGCTGTTTCTCGCGACACTGGGCGGGGGAGTCTTCGGCGCGCCGCTCTATGAGGGGTTGGGCGGCAGCGGGTCGTCGACAAGCAATGGCTCCAGCAACGTCGCCGAGACCTTTCCGGATCCGGACGCGGAGCCCGCGACCCTGAAGTCGGTGACGCACATTGAAAACGACGTCTACGAGGTCGTCGTGTACTCGCCATCGATGGATAGGGAGGTCAAAAACGAGGTAATCCTGCCCGGCGGACCGGACAATGACGCGAAGCGGCCCACGTTTTACCTGCTGATGGGTGCGGACGGTGCCGCCAACGGCTGGTCCTGGCGCAACTCGTCCGATTATCAGGAGTTCTTCCAGGACAAACTGGTCAATGTGGTCACTCCGATCGGCTCAGTCTCCTCAATGCAGGCTGATTGGTACCGCGAGGACGATGCGACGGGGCGCAACAAGTGGCTCACGTACTTCACCAAAGAGCTGCCCCCGCTTATGGACGAGCAGTTCCAGGGCACCGGCACCGACGCCATCGCAGGCATTTCCATGTCCGGCGGGCCGGCACTCAATATTGCGTCGTTGGAACCGGAGCGTTTTGCCGCCGCAGCGTCGTACTCCGGGTGCACGGCCACCTCCGGTGTTCTCGGCGACACATACGTGCGCCAGGCTTTGAAGCTCAACGGTGCGGATCCCCGCAAGATGTGGGGCATGTCCTCCAATCCGGCGTGGATGGCACACTCGCCCGTGCTGCACCTGGATGCGCTGGAAGACACGAAGCTGTTCATCTCCGCCGCGCAGGGAGTGCCCGGCGCTATCGACGATACGAAGACGTCCTCCGAGCGCATAGGACCGCCCGTGGCGATCGAGTCTGCGTCGTACGCGTGCTCTGAATACTTCGTGGAGAGGGCGCAGCGCGCCGGCTTGGACGTGCAGTGGTACCCGCAGGTGGAAGGCACGCACAGCTGGGGCCTGTTTGAGAAGTCCATGCGCAAAAGTTGGGACGTGATCGGGCCGGCAATCGACGCGCAACCTTTTGAACGCGGGGCGCCGGTGACGAAGGCGCCGCTTCCGGACGAGGCGCCGCAGCCCGTCGGCGGGTCTGCAGGGTCGAGCAAGTGATGGGTGTTCAGCTACAGTTTCGGATGTGAAACAACATTGCCGTCGGGGCGTCGCCCTGTGTGCCGCAGCCACCACACTCAGCCTGTTAGTTGCCCCGCCCGCGCAGGCGGTGGAAAACGGGGACGACCTTGGGCTCGTCGATAGGCAGCATGATGCCCCTGCGCTTAGTTCGGCAATTGCCACGATCTTCGGCGCCGGCGGGCTCGGATCCTCGCTCGCGGACGGGTTCGGGCAGCTGCGGCCAGGCACCCCGCCACTGGCGGTGCCGATCATCCTGCTCGGCGCCATGATGAGCGGGGCGTTGGGCGACCTCCTGTTCGGCCGGTACCTCTTCGGCGGCAGCTCCGTGGCCGCAGACGCGCTCGGTTCCAGCACCGTAGTTGAGCGAACCTTCCCGGACCCGGGCGCGCCGCCCGCACAATTCCGCAATTTAGAGCACCTGCAGGACAATGTGTGGTTGCTTACTGTGTACTCGCCGTCCATGGGCCGCGAGATTGAAAACGAGCTGATCCTGCCCGCCGGCGGACCAGAAAACACGGCTCCGCGGCCGACGTTCTACCTCCTTGGCGGCGCGGGCGGCGGCGAGAAAACTCCGTGGTGGAAGGACGGCGGCGCCTCCGAGTTCTTCGCGGACAAGCACATCAACGTGGTCACCCCGCGCGGCTCCGTCGGCTCGCAGCAGGCGGACTGGGCGGACGAGGATCCCAGCTACGGCGTGTACAAGTGGACCACGTATCTGACCAAGGAGCTGCCTCCGCTTATCGACGAGCACTTCCACGGCACCGGCCGCGACGCGATTGCGGGGCTGTCCATGTCCGGCGGGCCGGCGCTGCACATCGCGGCGATGGAGGACCGCTTCGTCGCCGCCGGCACGTACTCGTCGTGCCCGTCCACCACAGGGCTGGTGGGGCAGGCCTTCGCGTACGGCACCGTCAAGCAGTTCAAGGGCGACCCGTCGAAGATGTGGGGACGGGCGTGGGACCGCGCTTGGGCTGCGCACTCGCCGGTGCGCAACGTCGACGACCTCAAGGGCAAAACGCTGTTCCTGACGGCCTCTCGCGGGCTGCCGTCGAAGTGGGACGTGCCGGTGGAGGACTCGCCGGAACCGTTGCTCGTGCCGGATGAACAGCTGGCCTACACCTGCACGCTGCACTTCCTCTCCGAGGCACGGCGCGAGGGACTGAAACCGGATTTCTATGAGTTTGAGGAAGGCACCCACAATTACGGGCTGTTCCGCCGGGAGCTGGTTGCAAGTTGGGAAACATTGGGCCCCGCGCTTGGTGTGGATTAGAGCGATTTCATCGCTGAGCGGACTCGTTTGTCTGGTGTTAAGGTGAGCCAGGTTTTTAGCTCGCACAAAGGAGTCGCTCATGAAATTCACAAAGAAGTCCCTTTCAGTTGTTGCAGCAGCAGGTGTTGCAATGCTCGCCCTAGCGGGTTGCTCCGAACCCTCCGAGAACGATGGCTCCAACACCGCGACGTCCGGTGCAGAAGATGGCGCGAAGGACTCTGCTTCCGGCTCTCTGGCTCTCTACACCTCGGAGCCCGAAGACAAGGTTGACCAGGTTGTCGCCGCATTCAACGAGGAACACCCGGATGTTGACGTGGAGGTGTACCGCGCAGGCACCGGCGATCTGAAAGCTCGAATCGAGGCAGAAAAGACCTCCGGAGCAGTAGAGGCAGACCTGATTTGGGCAGCGGACGCTCCAACGTTCGAGGACTTCAAGTCCGATGATCTCCTGGCGAAACTGGAGAACGTCGAAACCGGTGATGTTATGGACGGTGCCGTTGACTCCGAGGGCTACTACGTCGGGACCCGAATTATTCCCACTGTCATCGCCTACAACACTTCCGTGATCGATGAATCTGAAGCGCCGAAGTCTTGGACCGATCTGACGGATGCACGCTTCCGCGACAAGATTGTCATGCCGGACCCGGCAGTTTCCGGGGCAGCCGCATACAACGCGACTGTGTGGATGAACAACGAGCAACTGGGCCAGGATTGGATGACCGCTCTCGGTGAGAACGCCCCGATGATTGCCGCATCCAATGGCCCTACCTCGCAGGAAATTGCTGGCGGCGGGCACCCAGTTGGTGTGGTTGTGGACTACCTCGTTCGCGACCTCGCCGCGAAGGGCTCTCCGATTAAGGAGGTGTACGCCACCGAAGGTTCGCCGTACATCACCGAGCCGATCGCGGTGTTTGGGGATTCCAAGAACCAGGCTGCAGCAGAGTTGTTCATCACTTTCCTGTTGTCCAAGAAGGGGCAAGAGCTCGCCGTGGAGCAGAACTACCTGCCCGTCATCGACGGCGTCGGTACGCCGGGTGAAGCCCCGGAGCTTGATGATATTGCGTTGATGGATGCTGATCTGCAGACACTGACGGACGATCGCGCACGTTCCGTAGAGTTCTTCCAGAGCGCGATGAACTAGGTCGCAATGCAACGCGTTTCTTCGCCGGGGCTCAACCTCGCTCGCCTAGGGGTGTGGTTGGTTGCCACGGCGATTTTTATTGTCCCGCTCGCGCTGGTGGTCTCACTCGCGCTCGGGGGAAGCCAGTTTCCGGTACTTGTGGAACAAGGCTTGGCGCGCGCCACTTGGAATTCCGTGATTACCACCGTGCTGTCTTCTATGGGCGCGGTACTCATCGGCGGCACGATTGCGATTGTTTTGGAGCGCACCGATGTTGGTGGAGCAACGGGATTACGCTTATTTCTGCTCTCGCCGCTGTTAGTCCCACCGTTCGTCGGTGCCATTTCCTGGCTGCAGCTGTTTGGCCGAAACCAGGGGCTCAATGCGCTGTTCGACCGGCCGCTGTGGGACCTGTACGGAGCCGACGGCATCGTCTTTCTGATGACGTTGCACTCGTACCCGGTTGCGTACGTCATCGTGGCCGCAGCGTTGCGCCAGATTCCGTCTGATCTCGAACTGGCTGCGCGCGTTAGTGGCGCGGGCAGTGGCACGGTGCTGCGCACTGTGACCGTCCCGCTGTTGGGGCCAGCATTCTTGAGCGCCTTCACCCTGACGGCAGTGTCGAACCTCGCTGACTTCGGTATTCCATCGATTCTGGGGTCGCCGGTGCGGTTCGAGACCCTGGCGACAATGTGCTATCGGTTTATGGAATCAGGCACGGTAAGCAATCCGCTGCAGGTCGTGTCCACAGTTGGAGCAGTGTTGATGCTACTGGGCATTATCGCCGTAGTGGCAGATTACGCGGTGTCGCGCCGAGCCTCCTCGCAAGTCAGTGGTGCCAGCACGATGAAACTTTCACTCGGTGTGGCGAGAGTTCCTGTCACCGTGGTGTCCTGGGTCCTGGCACTCGCGATTACCCTCGGTCCGATCTTGGGGCTCGCTCACCGTGCGCTGCTTCCGGCCCCGGGGGTGCAGTTCACGTTGGAGACCATCTCGCTGTCGAATTTTCAGCGCACCCTGAGCAACCCGCGGGTGGTTGACGGTTTCACTAACTCGGTCGCTCTCGCAGGCGGTGCCGCGCTACTGTGCGGTCTGCTGGGTTGGGCGATCGGCATCTTGGCCACCCGCACCCGCGCGCGTACTAACACGCCGCTATCTCTGGCTACACTGCTTCCGGCTGCACTCCCTGGGCTGATCATTGGCGTCGGATGGATCATTGTGGGCAGGTACACGGGGCTCTACAACACCCGTTGGGTGATCCTGTTGGCCTACGTCTGCGCATTCACAGCCTTGGTGCTGCAGGCTGTGCGCGCACCGATGAGCAAGATTCCGGTTGCAGTGGAAGAAGCGGCACGAATCTCTGGCGCGGGTAGGGTGCGCTCAATCGTGGATACTTCGGGGCGAATGGCTGTACCAGCGGCGTTCTCCGGGGCAGTTCTCGTTGCAGTCACCGCGGTGCGTGAGCTCACGGTGTCAATTCTGCTCGTTGCTCCGGGCACCACAACAATTGGTGTGCAACTGTTCAACCTCCAACAGTCCGGAAACTACAACCAAGCTTCAGCGCTTGCATTGATGTTTGCAGTAGTCGGTATTGCCGCCCTGGCACTGACCGTGCGCAACCCTGACAAGGAGTCCTGATGAGTGACATTGCGATTGACGGCCTCAGCGTCGTATTCCCAGACGGTGCCGTTGGGTTGGACGACATCAACCTACGCGTTGGTAGCGGTGAGTTCGTAGCGCTAGTCGGCCCGTCCGGCTCGGGCAAAACCACGCTGCTGCGCGCTCTCGCCGGGTTTGTGCAGCCCTCCACGGGCACGGTCTGCCTCGACGGCGCAAACGTGACTCGCACACCGCCAGAAAAGCGGCGGATGGGCATGGTGTTTCAGCAGCACGCAGTCTGGCCACACATGAGTGTTGCAGATAATGTCGCCTACCCGCTCAAACGTGCAGGTACGAGCAAGAAGCAACAACAACAGCTCGTCGAATCGACGTTGCGCACCGTTGGGTTGGAGAGCTACGGAGACCGGAAACCTTCAACGTTGTCTGGCGGTCAGCGGCAGCGAGTAGCACTCGCGCGCGCGATTGTGGCCAAGCCGCAAGTGCTGCTTCTCGACGAAGCTTTGTCGGCCCTCGACGAACCACTGCGAGACACTCTTCGCCGAGAGCTTGTTGCACTGACTAAGCGGTCTTCCCTAACTACAGTGCACGTGACTCACGACCGCAAGGAAGCGATTGCCATCGCCGATCGCATCGCATTGCTGCGAGACGGCAAGCTCGAGCAGTTTGCCTCGCCGAGGGATATCGTCGCTCAACCAGCTTCGCCGTGGGTGGCCTCCTTTATCGCTGACGCGACGCTGTTAGAGGGACAAATTATCGACGGCCGCGTGATCGTCACAACGCCTGCCATGGAATGGCCGACTGCGCATGTGGAGATGGTTGGCGCATCAGGCCATAGAGGTGATGTCACCGTTGCGGTGTTGCCTGAGGCGGTAGAAGTGGCAGCACCAGGGGAGCGGAACGTACTTAACGGCCGGGTCACCTCCTCGCTTTATGAGGTATCCGGCTACTCGCTCACCATCGATGTGGACAGTGTGGAGTTTCGCGCACGCACTTCGGCCCGCACCACCCCAGAAGTTGGCGAAACGGTCGGCGTCAACGTCCACGCCCCGCTGGTCTACACCGCTTAAAAAACGACTCTAACCTGCCGATTTGTTGGCGCACGATAGTGTCCTTTATTGTTAACAAGTCGCAAGCAAGCGAGCGCGCCCCGTTCGTCTAGCGGCCTAGGACGCCGCCCTCTCACGGCGGTAACACGGGTTCAAATCCCGTACGGGGTACAAAGGAAAACTCCCGATCCGGACTCCGGGTCGGGAGTTTTCGCATTGGTAGCCTTGGCCGGGTGACTTCCCTGGACTTCTTTGAAATCGACGTCTTTGCCGCCGGCGCGTTCACCGGCAACCCGCTCGCCGTGATCTGCGGCGCGGACGGTTTGAGCGGCGAGCAGATGCAGCAGATTGCGTCGTGGACCAACTTTTCCGAGACAACGTTCCTCATCGAGCCCACCAACCCCGCGGCGGACTACCGCGTGCGCATCTTCACGCCGGTGGAGGAGTACGCCTTCGCCGGGCACCCCACACTCGGCACCGCGCGTGTGTGGCTGGAACTCGGCAACAGGCCGCGCAACCAGGGCCGGGTGATTCAGGAATGCGGCGTTGGCAATGTTGAGGTCCGCATCGAAGGTGACTCGCTTGCGTTTGCCACCCCGCCACTCAGGCGTGACGATCAGCTCTCGCCGGAAGAAAAGGATGAGGTGTGCGAGACCTTTGGCGTCGAGAAGCAATTGCTTGTCGACGCTGCCTTCGGCGACAACGGTCCCGGCTGGAAGCTGGCGTTGCTGGATGGCCTGGAGGCGTTACGGGCGCTGGACAAGCCGGCAGATTGCGGTCTGAAGGTGGCGTTTGCGGCGCTGACTGGTGGGAAGGATCCGGCCTACGAGCTGCGTGCTTTCACACCGACGTTCGAGGACCCGGTGACCGGCAGCGCGAACGGCGCGATGGCGCAGTGGCTGCGCGGGCGGGGAGACGTGCCGGAGCGCTACACCGTCTCGCAGGGAACCGCGCTGGGGCGCGATGGGCGGGTGGAGATCACCGACGACGGAAGCGACATCTGGGTCGGCGGTCGCGCGCAGGTGCGGGTTCGGGGGACGCTGGACGTTGATTAGTATCGGCGCGCGGCGCATAAGCTGGGGTGCATGGTTAATTCGGCGATGAAAGTAGCGATTATTGGTGCCGGGCCGCGCGGTCTGTGGGCATCGGAAGAGCTGATGGAGCGGGCGCAGGAGCGCGGTGTGGCAATCGACGTGACGGTGTTCGATGCCAAGTCGCTGGAGGAGTCCTCCGCGCCCGGGGCGTTTCGAGATGCGGTGCCGGAGGAATTCATCCTCAACGCACCGAAGTCCATTGTGGAGACGAAACTCGGCCCGCTTGACCCGAACGATGAGCTTCCGGGCGATTTTCCCAGCCGAAAGCATGTCGGGGAGCACCTCGATGCGTCTTGGCGTGCGCTCGAGGAGAACCTGCCGCCACGCTGCAGTCTCACGCACCGGGTGGCAAACATCGAGATGGTCGAGCCCACCGACGACGGGGTGGTGGTGCTCGGCGAGCACTTCGACGAGGTCCTCATGGTCACCGGGCACGCGCATGACTGGCCCGGTTCGCTTGCGCATGCGGATCTCGGCGATTTCAAGGTGGTCGCCCCTGCCTATCCGGCATCAAACATGGACGCGGTGGGCCCCAACGATGTCGCGCTGGTGCGCGGCGCTGCGCTGACCTTCATCGACGTGGTGAAGTACGCCGACGCGAAAGTCTTCTATCCGGTGACACGGTCGGGTCGCTTCATGGAGGTCAAGGCGTACTTCGAGGGAAAGACGAAAAAAGAGGCGCAGCCGCACCTCGAGGCGGCGTCGCAGAAGATCCTCGAATGCGAAAGCCTCGACGAGCTGGAGGGCATCCTCGCGGACTGCGCCACGGAGCTGCTCCGCATCGCCGGCGGCGAAGGCGGGAAAGACGACATCCGGAACGTGTTGCGCGGCGAAGACTTCACCGGAGACCCAGTGGCGGAGCTTCGCGCATCCGTTGCGGCGGCCCGAGGGGAACGCCCCTGGACGCCGGCGCTCGCCGTGGCGCTTGCATTCCGCGACACCTACGACGCGGTGATCGACCGCGCCTCCTACGGCGGCCGCCACACCCTGGGTGGGAAGGACTTCGACGCCTTCGTGTCCACGTTGGAGCGAGTCGGCTTCGGTCCACCGGTGGAGTCTGCGCAGATCATGCTCGAGCTTATCGACGAAGGCCGGATCCGCATCGAGCTCGTCGCCCGCGGTGAGGAGGATCTCCGCGATCTGGCCAAAGAGGTCGGCGCGACCGTCATCATCGACGCGGTGCAGGCACCTCCCGGTATTGTCGAGGGCACCCTGGTAGGCAACTTGGTGGAGGCCGGAATCGGACTGCGCTACGCCGACACGAATGCGCTGCACGTGAAGCCGGACGCCACGCTCGTGGGGCAGGAACACCTCGCCGCTGCGGGCCGCATGAACGAAGGCTTGGTGCTCGGCCACGACACGCTGAAGCGCACCAAGCAGCATGGCATTGAACGCTGGGCAGACCGCGTGAGCGCCGCTGCGGCAGAGCACTAGAAGCGGCTGCTGAAAACGCAGAACCCGCCACGGCGATCCGGGTGATCGCGGTGGCGGGTTGATTGTTTGGCGCTAGATGTTGAACTGCTTGCGGATGTCCTGGATCCACTGCGGGTGGACGTAGGACAGTGCCGCGAAGATCGCACCCAGGACGGCGATCAGGATCGCCAACACGGTGAGGATGATGCCGCCGGTGCTGCTGCCGGACACGCTGCCCGCGGTGTCCTTGCCGGTGTCTTGATCCTCAGCCGGCTCCTGCGGCTCGGCGTTCTTGGTGATGGTCTCCTTGATCGTGGTCGGCACTTCCTTGGTCTTTTCCACGACCTTGGTTTCCGGCGAGGTCTGCGTGGACGTCTCGGTCACGGTGGTGGTGCCGACGGAGGTCTTGGTCGTGACCTCCGGCTCAGCGCCCTTGGTGATGGTGGTCGGGACCTCAACCGTCTCGGTCTTCGTCACGGTTTCCTTCACCGTGGTCGGCACTTCCTTGGTCTTTTCCACGACCTTGGTTTCCGGCGAAGTCTGCGTGGACGTCTCGGTCACGGTCGCGGTGCCGACAGAGGTATTCGTGGTGGTGACCAGCTTCTCGGAGGTCTGCGTCGTCGTGATGGTCTCCGGAGCAGGCTTCTGCTCGGTGGTTGCCTTCTCAGAGGTCGGCTTCTGCTCGGTCGTCGGCTTCTGCTCGGTGGTCGGCTTCTCCGCGTCCTTCTTTTGCAGCGTGACCTGGTCCACCACGTACGGGGTGTTGATGTTGTAGGTGGTCAGCTTCAGCTCGGTCGGGGAGACGCTGATGTTGGTGTAGTCCGGGTTGTAGTCCTGGCGCCAGCGGGCGGTGGAATCGTGTGCCAGGTCGCGGGCGCGCTCCTCGCGGACGTGCGGGTGGGTCTCGCCGGACTCGTCCTGGAAGTCGTAGTACTTGCCGCCGGTTGCGGTGGTGGAGGTGAGGTAGAGCACCTCGCCGTCCTCCGGGATGAGCACATCGCCGGACTTTGCGGCGCCCTCCGGGATCACCGGATCAAAGCCGTTCATCAGGTGGGTGCGGGTGTAGATGTGGTCGTGGCCGCTCAGCACCAGGTCCACGCCGGCCTCGGACAGTTTCGGCGTGAGCTGCTCGCGCAGGCGCACCACGTCGGAGTCGGTGTAGTGGGTGCCCTGGGAGAACGGTGCCTGGTGGATGCCCACCATCACCCAGTCCGCGTCCGCACCGTGGTCCGCGATTGCGTCGTTGACAAACTTCGCGTGAGCCTCGATGTCTGCTGCGCTCGAGCGGTTGCCGTCGAGGCCGATGAACAGGACGTTGTTGTAGTTGAAGAAGTAGTTTGCGGATGCACCGTCTTCGTTGGGCAGGAAGTAGGTGTCCTGGAAGTGGCGGTCCGACGTGTACGTTTCGTGGTTGCCCTTCAGCACCGCCAGACGGTAGTTCTGCAGTGCTTCTGGGGCGGTGAACTCCTCGAGCTGCTTGACCGCTGCGCCCCAGCCCTCAACCTGGTCGCCGAGGTGCATGAGGAACGCGGAATCCGGGTGCTCGCCGGTGGCGACGTTGACTGCCTTGTTCCAGGCGGCGGACTGCTCGTCGATCTTCGCGTCCACGCCGATCTGTGCGTCGGCCATGGCCAGGAAGCTCCAGGAGTCGGAATCCTCGCCCGTGGTGAAGGTGCGCTCCTCGCTCCAGCCGCGGTCGTCGTTGCCCACGCGGTAGACGTACTCCGTGTCCGGCTCAAGGCCGGTCATCGTCGCCTCGTGCGGGTAGAAGATCGCCCCGTTGTACTGGCCGCGCGGGGACTCGACGCTGGTCTTATCGGCCACGTTGTCCGCCGGCCAGTACTCCAGGTACTGCAGCTCGTTGGTCTTGGACTGCCAGGCAACGTTGGCCTCCGTGGCGTCGGAGCCGATGCCGAGCACGATGCGGCTGAGCTTGGTGTTAACAGCGTCCGCAGCCACAGCGGTGGTCATCGGCGCGAACAGGGAGACAACGACGGTGGTGGCAACAGCGCTGCGGCGCAGGGAACGGTGGGTACGCAGGAGAGTCATGGTTGCCCACTTAAATCACCTGCTTTTAACAGGCGGTTACAAGTAATCGGACACCTCGGTGAATTGAACATGAATTTCAGGTGACATTGGTCTGCTGTTCTTGCACAGGGCTTACTGCTGGTTGAAAGTTAGCTCCATGAGCTCAAAGTTCCGTGTCAATCGTCGTGTGTTCCTGCAAACTGTCGCAGCGGCAGCCGCCGCAACCGCCATCGGCACCGGCGGCGCCTACGCCGCGCGGCGCGGCACGGTGTCCACCCCGGAAGAACCGGCCCCGGCAAGCGAGTGGGACCTGCCGTTCCTCCACGGCGTCGCCTCCGGCGACCCGCTGCCGGACCGCGTGGTGCTGTGGACCCGCGTGACCCCGTCGCGCGAGGCGCTGCCGGGCTCCGGTCTCGGTGAGGATGTGGAGCTGGAGTGGCAGATCGACACCTCGGAAGACTTCACCAACCCGCAGACAGGCTCCGTGACCACCTCGGCGGATTCGGACCACACCGTCCACGTCGACCCGGACGGCCTGGAGCCGGCGACGGAGTACTTCTACCGCTTCATCGTCAAGAGTGGCGAGTTCGAGGGTGCGACCTCCCCGGTCGGCCGCACCCTCACAGCACCGAAGGAAGACGAGAGCCTGGACAACCTCAACCTGGCCATCGCCTCCTGCGCGAACTGGGAGTCCGGCTTCTTCGCCGCATACGGCGACATGGCGCAGCGCACCCGCGCAGGCGAGATCGACCACGTGGTCTTCCTCGGCGACTACATCTACGAGTACCCGACCGGCGAGTACGCCGGTAAGAGCGGTGTCGCGCGCATGCACCACCCAGAGTGGGAGATCACCACGCTGGAGGATTACCGCCAGCGCCACGGCCGCTACCGCACGGACCTCAACCTGCAGGCCGCGCACGCGGCGTGCCCGTGGATCGTCATCTGGGACGACCACGAGACCGCCAACAACAGCTGGTTCGAGGGCGCGGAGAACCACACCGACGGCCGCGTGGAGGGCGAGTGGCCGGAGCGTCTGAGTGCCGCGAAGCAGGCCTACTTTGAGTGGCTGCCGGTGCGCGCGCAGTCTGCCGGCGAGGAGCAGCTGCTCTACCGCAGCTTCAAGTTCGGTGACCTGGCGCAGCTGACCATGATGGACCTGCGCACCTACCGCGACGAAGAGACCACCGGCGCGAACTTCGCCAACGACGACCGCACGATGCTGGGCAAGCAGCAGTTCGATTGGGTGGCGCAGCAGCTGCAGGAGTCCACCGCGCGCTGGGATGTGCTGGGTAACTCGGTGATGGTCTCGCCGATGCGCTTTGTCACCATCCCGGACAACGAGAAGGCCAACATCGCGGCCGGCTACATGAAGGAGCGCGCGACGGGCATCGCGGTGAACTCGGACCAGTGGGACGGCTACGCGGCCGAGCGCGACCGCCTCCTCACCATGTTGGACGAGCAGGAGTCGAACGCGCTGTTCCTCACCGGCGACATCCACTCGGAGTGGGCGAACTCGATCGCTTCACCGTCCGGCTTCGGCGAGATCGGCTGCGAGATGGTCACCACCTCCATCTCCGCCCCAAACGTCGACGAGATCCTCACCAGCGCGTTTGGCACGTACCACAAGGAGGACAACTCCACGTCGCTGCTGGTGGAGCAGGCAATCCGGGACGCGAACCCGTGGGTCAGCCACATCGACTTCGACGCGCACGGTTACGGCGTGGCCAGCATCCACCGCGACTTTGTGGACATGCTCTACTACCGCGTCTCGGACGTGGAGGACCCGGACGCTTCCGTCAGCTTGGGAGAGCAGCGCCAGTGGCGCATCGGCGAGGGGTTCGTCGAAGCATAAGCTGCTTATCGACGTCTACAGTGCCCCCTCAAGCTGCTTCCTCGCCGCAAGCAGCTCCTTGCCCCACTTGTCCGCCGGCGAGGGCTTGAGCCGCTCGGCCGGCCCGGAGATAGACAGTACGGCCACCAGCGCGCCGTCCGGTTGGAACACCGGCGTGGACACCGACGCGAGGCCGATTTCGCGCTCTGCGACGGATTCGGCGAAGCCGTCGTCACGCACCTGCTTGAGTTCCGCGTCTTTAAAAGGCGCGTCGATGGGGGCGTAGGCGGCGAACACGCGGGCGGCGGAGCCGGCGGTAAGCGTCAGGTGCGAGCCGACCGGGACCACGTTGTGCAGGCCGCTTTCGGGCTCTTCAGCGGCGATGCAGGTGCGCGTGGTGCCGGTGAGCTGGTAGAGCTGGGCGGACTCGCCGGTGGTCTCGACGAGGTCGCGCAGCACCGGGGCCGCGGCCGCGAGCAGCTTCGGCGACGGCCCGCCGGTGTAACTGGGCAGCGCGGGTCCGAGCGACCATTCGCCGCGTTCGTTGCGGGCGAGCACGTGGTGCACCTCGAGGGCTGTGGCGATGCGGTGGGCGGTGGCGCGGGGCAGCTCGGTGGCGTCGCTGAGCTCTGCGAGCGACTTGTCGCCGCTGGCTACCGCCGCCACGATAGCCACTGCGCGGTCGAGCACTTTAATGCCTGATCCTTCGTTATACTGTCTCACAGTTCGAATCCTATCATCTCAGCATGTGGGAAGGTGGGGAGGAAACGCGAAGGAGTTTGCTATGGCGTATACACCGTTGACGTTGGCAGAGAAGGTGTGGCGCGATCACGTGGTCAAGCAGGGCGAAAACGGCGAGCCCGACCTCATCTTCATCGACTTCCAGCTTCTGCACGAGGTCACCTCGCCGCAGGCGTTCGAGGGGCTGCGTTTGGCCGGGCGCACGATGCGCCACCCGGAGCTGCACCTGGCCACCGAGGATCACAACGTGCCCACCGAGGGGATCGTCTCCGGCCAACTTCTCGAGATCGCGGAGCCGACCTCGCGGACCCAGGTTGCCACGCTGCGCGAGAACTGCGAGGAGTTCGGCGTGACCCTGCACCCGATGGGAGACGTCAAGCAGGGCATCGTGCACACCGTCGGCCCGCAGCTGGGCATCACCCAGCCGGGCATGACCATCGTGTGCGGCGACTCGCACACCTCCACCCACGGCGCGTTCGGCTCGATTGCCATGGGCATCGGCACCTCCGAGGTGGAGCACGTCATGGCCACCCAGACCCTGCCGCTGAAACCCTTCAAGACCATGGCCGTCGAGGTCACCGGCGAGCTGCAGGAAGGGGTCACCGCGAAGGACCTGATCCTGGCGATCATTGCCAAGATCGGCACTGGCGGCGGCCAGGGCCACATCATCGAGTACCGCGGCGAGGCCATCGAGAAGATGTCCATGGAAGCGCGCATGACCATCTGCAACATGTCCATCGAGGCAGGTGCACGCGCCGGCATGGTCGCGCCCGACCAGAAGACCTTCGATTACGTCGAAGGCCGCGAGTACGCCCCAAAGGGCGCCGACTGGGACGCGGCGGTGGAGTACTGGAAGACGCTGCCCACCGACGAAGGCGCGAAGTTCGACACCGTGGTGGAGATCGACGGCGCGTCGCTCACCCCGTTTGTCACCTGGGGTACTAACCCCGGCCAGGGCCTGCCGCTGGGCGAGAACGTGCCGGACCCGGAGGACTTCACCGACGAGACCTCCAAGCAGGCCGCCGCCAAGGCCCTGAACTACATGGACCTGACCCCGGGCACGCCGCTGCGCGACATCGCCATCGACACCGTGTTCTTAGGCTCGTGCACCAACGCCCGCATCGAGGACCTGCGCGCCGCCGCTGAGGTGGTCAAGGGCCGCACCATCGCGGACAACACCCGCATGCTGGTGGTGCCCAGCTCCACGCTGGTTAAGCAGCAGGCGGAGGAGGAAGGCCTAGACAAAATCTTCACGGATTTCGGCGCCGAGTGGCGCACTGCCGGGTGCTCGATGTGCCTGGGCATGAACCCGGATCAGCTGAAACCGGGGGAGCGGAGTGCGTCGACAAGCAACCGCAACTTCGAGGGACGGCAGGGCCCCGGCGGGCGCACCCACCTTGTCTCCCCGCTGGTCGCCGCGGCGACCGCTGTCACCGGCCACCTTGCTAGCCCCGCAGACCTGTAAAGGAGCACTCAGATGGAGAAATTCACCACCCACACCGGTGTCGCCGTGCCGCTGACGCGCTCGAACGTGGACACCGACCAGATCATTCCGGCGCGCTACCTCAAGCGGATCTCCCGCACCGGTTTCGAAGACGGCCTGTTTTCCAACTGGCGCGAAAGCGAACCCGGGTTCGTGCTCAACCAGGACGCCTACGCCAACGGCTCCGTGCTGTTCGCCGGGCCCGACTTCGGCACCGGCTCCTCTCGCGAGCACGCCGTGTGGGCGCTGATGGACTACGGCTTCCGCGTCGTGTTCAGCCCGCGCTTCGCCGACATCTTCCGCGGCAACTCCGGCAAGGCCGGGCTTTTGGCCGCGAATCTGCCGGAAAGCGACATCGAGCTGATCTGGAAGCACTTGGAGCAGCACCCGGGCGAAACCGCCACCGTGTCGCTGGAAGACCGCACGGTCACCGTCGGTGACAACACGTTCGTCTTCGAGGTGGACGACTACACCCGCTGGCGCCTCATGGAAGGCCTCGACGACATCGGGCTGACGCTGCGCGACGAAGACGCCATCGAGGCCTTCGAAGCGAAACGGCCGGCGTTCAAGCCGGCCGTGCGGTAAGCGCTAGTGGTAAGCGCTAGTCCTGCGCCGCTTCCTCGTCGAGGCGCTGGGTGACCTCCGGCGCGAACTCCGTGAGGAAGTCGCGCGAGGCGGCCACCACGCCCTGGATGCCGGTGAGGATGTGGGACTCGAACTGGTTGTCCGTGTACTCCCAGTGGCCGGGCAGACTGTAGGCCACGCCGAGGGCAGTCACCCCGCGCTCCTCGTCTTTCAGCGCGGTGACGGTGGGGTAGGCCTTGGTGTAGTTGTACTGCTCGGCCCAGTTACGGATGTCCTCGTAGCGGTCCGCACCGATGGAATCCACCGCCACCGAGGAGATCACGTTGATGTTCGGGGCGATGTGCGCGATTTCCAGGCCGATGCGCGCGAAGCCGGTGCGGATGGCAAACTCGCTCGCCTCATCAAACTGCCAGCCCTGCTTGGCAAAGACGTCCTTGACGCGCTGGATGGACAGGGGCTTCAGTGTGTCGTTGCTCATGGGTGTTACGCCTCCTTAGCGCCGTCGTTGAAGGATTCTTCGCGGCCCGGGAAGGTCGCGCGCAGCTCGCCGGCCACGTGGTGGATGGCGGAGAAGAAGTACTCGCACATCTCGCGCAGCTGGGTGTCCGCGAAGCCGTCGCCGGAGAAGAACGGCGCCTCCATGATCGCGATGGCGGTCCCGTCCTGGCGCTGCACCGGGTGCACGCGCACCAGCGGCAGGGTGCGGTTCATCACGTTCGCGAACTCGCGGAGCTTCTCGACGTCCTCCGGTTGATCCACAACCGCCATCCACCTGGACGTGGCCTTAAAGCCCTCGCGTTCGACCTCGAAGAAGACCACCAGGCCGGGAAAGGCGGTGCGGACCTCGCCGCCGTCTTCGCGGAAGTACTTCAGGTCCATGCCTTCCAGCGTGGATGCGATGCGTTCCTGCGTCACCGGCGGGAATGCGGTGGGGGTGGGAGAAGTCATAAGAAAAATCCGTTCCTTTCTTTTTCGCTACAGCACTGGCAGTGCGGACGGGACGTAGTCGGCTCCGGTGAGCTGGCTGCCGTGGAAGCTCAACACCCACACGGAGCCCTTCTTCGCGTGGATTTCCTTGTCGATGGGCAGGGTGCCCTGCGCAGACAGCCAGGCGATCATGCCGGGGATGACATCGCCCTGGGCGCAGACCACGGAGGTGCCGCCCTGCTCGATCACCTCGGTGAAGGCGCGCTGCGCGCCGACCATGTCGGACAGCCACGCCTCGTCGCCGAAACGTGGGTCTACGGCCACGTCGATGCCCAGCTCGTCCGCAAGCGGGGCGACGGTGGTCTGGCAGCGCTCGGGCTCGGCGGAGTAGATCCGCTCCGGAGAAAACGCGCTGAGCAGCGGGACCAGCATCTCGGACTGGCGGCGGCCCTTCTTGTCCAGCGGGCGCAGGTTGTCGTCGCCGGACCACTTCTCGCGCTCGTGCGCGCGGGCGTGGCGCACATACAGCACGCGCGCGTCCGCCGGGGTGCCGAAGCGCTTCTGAGCCTTGCGCAGGACCTGGCGGTCTAAGTCGTAGGTCATCAGCTCGCAGGCCTCGTCGATAGGCAGCCAGCGGATCTCGTCCACCTCGTCGTTGGGCTCGAACTCGCCGCCGGTGACCTCGCCCGTCCAGTAGTAGACCACCTTTGTGGTCTTCTTCACCGGGTAGACGGTCTTGCCCAAAAGCTTGCCCAGGCGCACGTCGAAGCCGGTTTCTTCCTTGATCTCGCGCACCGCGGTTTGCACCAGGGACTCGTCCGGGTCCAGCTTGCCCTTGGCCAAAGACCAGTCGTCGTAGTGCGGGCGGTGGATGCACGCCACCTCCAGCGAGTCAGGGTTTTTCAGGTCGCCGCGCCACAGCACCGCGCCGGCGGCAAGCGTGGTGCGCTTGAACTCGCTTTGCGGATGGTTGGGGATTTCCTGCAGGCGCCCGGTGAGGAACATCTCGCCGCGCGTGTCCTTGTCCTGCTCGTGCAGTTGGCGGTCGTCATTTGGCATACGTTCCATTGTGTCGCAGACTCGGCGGGCGCGCTAGGTCCGGTCAGGGTCCGGGCAGGGTGGTACGTTGTAGCGGTTGAAAAACGCTGGGAGGACGCACTGATGGTCAACGTGGCAGTACTGGGCGCCGGTTCCTGGGGGACCACCCTTGCCAAGGTGTTCGCGGACGCGGGCAACCCCGTGAGCCTGTGGGCGCGGCGCGAGGAACTCGCCCGCACAATCCAGGACACCCGGGAAAACCCCGAGTACCTGCCCGGCATCGAGCTGCCCGAGGCGATCCAGGCCACCTCCAACGCCGCCGAGGCGCTGGACAACGCGGCGATTGCGGTGTTCGGCGTGCCCAGCCAGACCATGCGCGACAACCTCACCCGCTGGGCGCCGGATTTGCCTGGCGACGCCACCCTGGTCTCCATCTCCAAAGGCGTCGAATCCGGCACGCACATGCGCATGAGCGAAATCATCGCGGAAGTCACCGGGGTAGAAAACGAGCGCGTCGCGGTGCTGTCCGGGCCGAACCTCTCGCGCGAGGTCGCCGAAGAACAGCCGGCCGCGACCGTGATCGCCTGCGCCGACGAGAACCGCGCCAAGCTGGTCCAGGCCGCGTGCGCCACCAACTACCTGCGCCCGTACACCAACACCGACGTGGTGGGCTGCGAGATCGGCGGCGCCACCAAGAACGTCATCGCGCTCGCCTGCGGCATGGCGGCCGGCCAAGGCCTGGGCGACAACACCCAGGCCACCCTGATCACCCGCGGCCTGGCGGAAATTACCCGACTTGGCGCGGCGCTCGGGGCGGACGCCCGCACCTTCGCCGGCCTTGCCGGCATGGGCGACCTGGTGGCCACCTGCGCCTCCCCGCTGTCGCGCAACCGCACGTTCGGCGCAGCACTGGGCGAGGGCGCGAGCATGGACGAGGCCCGCGCCGCCACCAAGGGCCAGGTCGCGGAGGGTGTGGTGTCCTCGCGCAGCATCTTCCAGCTAGCCGAAGAGCACTCCGTGGAGATGCCGATCACCCAGGGCGTGTACTCGGTGTGCCACGAAGGCATGAAAGTCGCCGACGTGATTGCCGCCCTAATGGGTCGCAGCAAGAAAGCGGAGTAGCGCCCGGTAGGCTAGCTCCCCGTGATCCGCATAGCTGTTTTGTACGGTGGCATGTCCACCGAGCACTCGATTTCCTGCATTTCCGCCGACTCGGTCATGTCCCACATGCCCGCAGACTACGAGGTGTTTCCCATCGGCATCACGCAGGAAGGTGTCTGGGTTGAGGGCGTGACGAATCCGGCGGAAGGGGCGGAGCTTCCCGTCGTAAAGCTTGGGCGCGAAGTTGCGCTCTCCTTGAACCCGCAGCGCAAGGGATTGCTTTACGACGTCACCTCCGGCGAGCCCATCACCACCATCGACGCCGTTTTCCCGGTGCTCCACGGCAAGTACGGCGAGGACGGCACAGTCCAAGGCCTGCTCGAGATGGCCGGGGTGCCGTACGTCGGCCCGGGCGTGCTGGCGTCCGCGTGCGGGATGGACAAGGAATACACCAAAAAGCTGGTTTCCGCGGTTGGCATCCCGGTCACGCGCGAAGTGATCCTGGACGGCGCGCGCGAGCTCACCGAGGCGGAGCGTTCGCACTTGGGGTTGCCGGTGTTTGTCAAGCCCGCCAACGGCGGGTCCTCCATCGGCGTGTCCAAGGTGACCAGCTGGGAGGCGCTGCCGGCGGCGGTGTCGCTGGCCTTGGAGTCTGACGGCAAAGTCATTGTCGAGGCCGAGCTAGTCGGCGACGAGGTGGAAGTCGGCGTGCTCGAGCGCCCCGACGGCACTATCGCCGCATCCGTGCCCGCCAAGCTCAACGGCACCGAGGACTCCGCGGAGGGCTTCTACGGATTTGAGACCAAGTACCTCGAAGAGGGTGTGACCGCCACCATCCCGGCGCCCTACTCGGACGAGCTGATCGCCCAGCTGCAGGAGATGGCGGTGACCTGCTTTAGGGCGCTGGACTGCAAGTCGCTGGCGCGCGTGGACTTCTTCGTCACCGACAACGGGCCGGTGCTCAACGAGATCAACACCATGCCCGGCTTCACCGCCATCTCCATGTACCCGCAGGTGTGGGCCGCCACGGGCGTGGACTACCCGGAGCTGCTGGACACGCTGATCCGCACCGCGCTGCGGTAGGGGGCGCGGCTAGGCCTGCCCGGTGTGCTCGGCGATGAGGTTGGTCAGGTTCGTGATCGCCTCGTTGCTCTCCGCCTGCGGCAGCGACGCCGCCACCTGGACGTCGCGGCCCATCGCGTACCAGGTGGAGGCGGTGGTGCCGTTGACCAGCTTCACGTCCTCGAACCAGGGCACGCCGTTGATCTGGTCCAGGCGCGCGCCCGGGCCGTAGTTCTCCGGGTCGGCCACACCGCAGCGCAGCACGATCGCGTCTTGGTCTTCGGCGGACCAGGCTACGGTCTGTTCGCTCACGGCGTCGACGCGGGAGTAGCCGTCGGCGATGGAGTCGGGGGCCGCGGCGAGCAGGCTGTCGCACCTGCTGACGTCGCCCGCTGCCGCGAGGTCTGCGAGCGGGGCGGGGCGCTGCTCGGGGG
>ERZ1030898.22-NODE-22-length-45972-cov-27.098090_pt1 | contig 45972 bp, 43 predicted proteins | sample MGYA00517298_ERZ1030898 | MGnify/ENA primary metagenome ERZ1030898 (study PRJEB33718, sample SAMN03159684) | human skin metagenome | collected 2014-05-20 | study: EMG produced TPA metagenomics assembly of the PRJNA266117 data set (Human skin bacterial metagenome... | reverse complement strand
GTCATGAACAAAACCTCCTACGGTTCGTTGTTCACAACCAGTCTGACAGTGAGGGGGGCATGTAAGTTCTTACGAAACTCGGGCAGGAAGGGGCCGCCAGCGAGATCCCTACCAGGCTTGGGAGAGGTCCGCGTGCTGGCGGACCCAGGCGTGCATGGCGATGCCGGCGGCCACCCCCGCGTTGATAGACCGGGTGGAGCCGAACTGGGCGATCGAGCAGGTCATCACCGACGCCTGCTGGGCGGCTTCGGTCACACCCGGCCCTTCCTGACCAAACAGCAGCACGCATTCGCGGGGAATCTCGGCGGTCTCCAGTGGCACGGAGCCGGGAGTGTTGTCGATAGCGACTACCGGAATCCCCTCAGCGGCGGCCCATTCCATGAGGTCGGCGACGGTTTCGTGGTGGCGGATGTGCTGGTAGCGGTCCGTGACCATTGCGCCGCGCCGGTTCCACCTCTTGCGCCCGACAATGTGCACCTCGCGGGCCAAAAAGGCGTTGGCGGTGCGCACAACGGTGCCGATGTTCATGTCGTTTTCGAAGTTCTCGATGGCCACGTGGAATGGATGCCGGCGCTGGTCAAGGTCCTCCACGACCGCGTCCAGCGACCAGTAACGGTACGCGTCGACGACGTTGCGGCGGTCGCCGTCGCGGAGAAACTCCGGGTCGTAGCGGGGGTCTTCGGGCCACTGGCCTTCCCAGGGGCCGACGCCGTGGCGGCCTTCGTTCCACTCGGTGGGGCCGCGGAGCTCCTCGTTGGACGAGTTGGACACGTCAGGCAAGTTAGGCAAGGCCCAGGTCTTCGAGTCCGAGGAGGAAACGGTACTCCAGGCCGGCGTCGCGGAGCACCTGGTCGGCGCCGGTCGCGCGGTCGACGACGGTGGCCACCGCGACCACCTCGGCGCCCTCCTCGCGGCAGGCCTCGACGGCGGTCAGCGGCGAGTTGCCGGTGGTGGTGGTGTCCTCGACCACCAGCACGCGCTTGCCCTTGATGGACGGGCCCTCGATGCGGCGCTGCATGCCGTGCTTCTTCGCCTCCTTGCGCACCACAAACGAGTCGATCGGGCGGCCGGGGGCGTGCATGACGGCGGTGGCCACCGGGTCGGCGCCCAGGGTGAGGCCGCCGACGGCGTCGAAGTCCAGGTCGTCGGTGAGCTCGCGCAGCAGCTGGCCAATCAGCGGGCTGGCCTCGTGGTGCAGCGTCGCGCGGCGCAGATCCACGTAGTAGTCCGCCTCCTTGCCCGAAGACAGGGTCACCTTGCCGTGCACTACTGCCAGCTCTTTGACCAGCTCAGCGAGTTTTTCCTTCATCGTTTTACTCCTTATCGTCGAAAATTGAGCTCGGGCCCTGCATGCGGCGCACCCGGGTCAGGTCCACCACGCGGCGCTCGTCGCCGGCGATGGCTTCCACGTCGTCGCCGCCGATGGTGTGGTCGGCCACCTCGCCACGCTCGCCGCCGGTGGTGCGCGTCGGCAGCTCCACGGGGTCCTCCGGGCGCTGCATCACCGGCTCGTTCTCCGCCTCTGGCGCCGCCGCGGGGGCCTGTCCTGGGATTTCGCGGGTGGGGAATGGGAGGTTCAGCGGGGTGTCGTCGATAGGCGGCAGCGTCCGGGCCGCATCCGCGAGCAGCGCCAGGGGCGCGAGGGTGGCGTCCCAATCTTGCGGGGTGGCGTCGCGGCCCAGCTGGGCAATCGCCCACGCGCCCTCGAACCAGACGGCCTGCACAGCGGCGGGGAGTTGTTCGAGCGCAGTGAGCACTCGCCTATCGACGAACCTCCGGCCCGCCCCAGCCTGCGTGGCAAAACACGTGAACCCATGGTGCGTGTCCAGCTCCACCAGGTCATCGGAGCCCTCCGCCGCGAAATCCGTGCGGCGGAAATCCACCACCGCGCTGGTCTCGGCGCCGGTGCCCATGGCAATGACGGTGGCCTCCCCCAGGTCCGCCACGTGCGCGTCGTGCCCGTAGGCGGCGCCGGTGGCAACGTTTCGGGCGGGCGCTCCCCCGGCGGCGGCGCCGCGCGACCACTCGCTAGCCAGCATGTCGTCGCTGGACGCAAACGCGTATCCGTGTTCCCGGGCCCAGGCGCGGCGGGCGCGCTTGCTGGGCTTGGCGGGTTTAGCCGGTTTGGCGGGCTTTTCGGGTTGTGTGCTGCGCTCGCGGGCGTCGGATGCGAACAGCGCCACGGCGGCGAGCAGCGCCGCGAGTGCGAGAACGAACAGCAGGATGACCATCGCGGCCTATGCTACCGCGCGGCCCGACACTAAATGTCCGTCGCCACCGGGTTGTCGCGGTTCGCACTCCACTGGGACCAGCCGCCCACGTAATGCGTGAGCAGCGGCAGGCCGGCGTGCTCCATCGCGGCCAACAGCAGGGCGGAGTGGTTGCCGGAACCGGAGTAGGTGATCACGCTGGCCGGGTCCGTGTTCTGGGTGACGCCGAGCTGGGAGAAGCGGTCGCGGATCTCGTCGGTGTCCTTCACCTTGTGGGTCTCCGGATCGAACAGGTCGTTCACCGGCAGGTTTCGGGCCCCCGGGATGTGCCCGGCGCGAAGATCCAGGATCTCGCGGAGGCCCTGGAAACGGCGGGCACCTCTGGCGTCGATAAGCAATCCCTCAAATGCCCTGACGTCCTCCATGGTTGCGGACGGCAAGCTGCCTTCGGCGAGTTCGACGTCGCGCGGGACGACGATGCCGCCCGGGCCCGCGACCGTGGGGAAGCCCTCGCCGTCCCAGGTGGCGAAGCCGCCGTCGAGGATGTGCACGTCCGTCACGCCGGCCCAGCGCAGGATCCACCACGCGCGGGCGGCGAACAGGCCGTTGCCGCCGTCGTAGATGTACACCGGGCGGCCGTCCTCGATGCCCCAGCCCGCGGCTGCTTTCCTGACAACGTCAATGCTGGGCAGCGGGTTGCGGCCCACCGCACGGCCGGGCAAGCCGGCAAGCTGCACCGACGGGTCGCAGTACAGCGCCGTCGGGATGTGCTCCGATTGGAATTTGGACCACGCTTTGCCGTCTTTCGGCTCCCACAGCGCGGCGATAATGGTCTGTTTTTGGCCAGTCTGGATGCGTTCGTTGAGTTCAGCGGCGGAGACAAACACGCTCATGGCCGCAAGTGTAACGGTGTTCTACGCCATGTACCCGGGAGCGAGCTGGATTGTGCCCTGCTCCTCGAGGCCGCTGAGCCACTCGGTGATCCCCTCACGCGGACAGTCCGCGCCGATGCTGGCCGCAAGCATGCCGCCCGGGCCGAGCTCCACCCGGCAACCGAACGCCAGCAGGGTGCCGGCGATCTCATCAGGGTCCAGGCCCTCCGGATCCTCCGGCAGCACACGCACCGTCGATGCGCCGCCACGCACCACCACCCGATCCACATGGAACGCCCCGCCCACCGTCACGCACTCAACGATGTCGCCCATCGCGAGCGTCGTATCCACGAACGGAACGCTCGCCACCACAAAATGATTCTGCCCAATCTGGTGCGCCTGCAGCTGCTCGCTCTCAACGCCCGGGATTGCAACGCGGGTGAGGATGGTGGTGGTTGCCTGCATGCAGGGCAGTCTAAACCCTTCCGGTGCTGATTTGGGATTTTGCCGATTGCCGCTGGCCTAGACTGCATGCGTGACTGGATACCTAGCCCCCACCAAGAAAGTGCGCGTCGCGGACTTCGCGCGCAAGAAAGCCGACGGCGAGAAGTGGGCGATGCTCACCGCGTACGACTACGCCACCGCGAGGGTGTTTTCCCAGGCCGGCATCGAGTGCCTCCTGGTCGGCGACTCCGCAGCCAACGTGGTCTACGGCTACGACACCACAAACCAGGTCTCCGTGGACGAGATGGCGTTCCTCGGCGCGGCCGTCGTGCGCGGCGCGGGACATGCGCTGGTGATCATGGACCTGCCGTTCGGGAGCTACGAGGCTAGCGACGAGCAATGCGTCCGCACCGCCACCGACCTCGTGCGCCGCACCGGCGCCCACATGGTGAAGCTGGAGGGCGGCGTGCGGATCGCCCCGCGCATCCGTGCGCTGAAAAACGCCGGTCTGGCGGTGTGCGCCCACGTCGGCTTCACCCCGCAGTCCGTGGACAACCTGAGCGGGTTCAAGGTCCAGGGCCGCGACGCCGGGGCCGATCAGCTGCGTGACGACGTCAACGCGATTGTCGAGGCCGGCGCCGACATGGTGGTCTTCGAAATGGTGCCCGCGGACTTAGCGGCGGAGCTGACCGCCTCGTGCCCCGTCCCGACCGTCGGCATCGGCGCAGGTGCGGGCACTGATGCCCAAGTGCTGGTCTGGCACGACATGGCGGACATCCCCGCCGGCGACCACCGTGCGAAGTTCGTGCGGAAGTTCGGCTCGGTGGGCGCGGATCTGGCCGCCGCGGCCGCCGACTACAAGCGCGCCGTGCACACCGGGGAGTTCCCGGGGCCGGAGCACGCGTTCTAGGAAAGAGGGCGCGGAACCACGCCCGGCGCTAGAGCTCGATCGGGGCGTTGTCGAGCAGCCGGGTCGCGCCGACCTTCGCCGCCACGAGCAGGCGCGCCGGACCCGTGTACCCCTCTGACAGATCTGACATGTCGGGGGCGGTGGCGACGAGGTAGTCGAGGTGGAGTCCTTCGGTGGCGTCGAGAAGCGAGCGCGCTTCGGCGAGGCTGCCGGTGGCCAGCGCGCGCGGGATGGCCAGCGCGGTGGCGCGCTCCTCGGCAGAGAGGTAGCGGTTGCGCGAGGAAAGCGCGAGGCCGTCGGTGTCGCGCACGATCGGGCAGCCGTGGATTCGCACGGGAAGGTGCAGGTCATCCACCATCTGACGGATCAGCGCGAGCTGCTGGTAGTCCTTCTCGCCGAAGAACGCGTCCGAGGCACCGGTCAGCGCGAGCAGCTTCGCCACCACCGTGAGCACGCCCGCGAAATGCGTGGGCCTAGTTGCGCCCTCCAACACCCCGCCGAGCGGACCGGGCTGGATCGTGGTGCGCGGGCCGTGCGGGTACATCGTCTCCGGCGCGGGCGCGAACACGGCGTCGGCGCCGAGGGCCTCAAGCTTTTCGACGTCCTCAGCCAACGTCCGCGGATACTTCTCCAAATCCTCGCCCGGCGCGAACTGCAGCGGGTTGACAAAGATGCTCACCACCACGGGGTTGCCCAGGGATTTGGCGGCGCGGACGAGGGCGAGGTGGCCGCTATGAAGCGCGCCCATGGTGGGCACGAGGGAAATGGGGCCGGCCGGAAGCGCCTGAGCCAGCGCTTCCGGGGTGTGCACGAGTTGGGTCATGCTCCCATTATCTACCTCGCCCCCAGGTTGGGCAGGTGTCATGAGTAACAGCGGGAGACCACAGGGGGCCCTGCAAGCGACAACGCTTCAACAGGGCCCCTACCGCCGGAGACAAGGTCCGAGCCGACGGTCTGTCCCCTATCATACACATGCGTAAGACGCGTGGGTGCGGTGATCAGCGATCTGAAGCGAGGATAATGTGAACCGGAAAATGGAGTGGGTCTCTCAACCGCGGCTAGCGCCGTACCTGAGACAAACGGGGGGCGATCCAGACACAGCATGGGCTCTTTATGAGTGGAACGCGTCCATGTCTGCTGCGCTAACGGAAGTTATCCATCACGTGGAAATCCTTCTACGAAATTCAATGATCAGAGAACTCGAAAAAATCCATCCCCTGGCTTTTCCGTGGAATCAACAAAACGACACCGTCGCCACTATTGCGGAGCGCGCGACGCATAAAAAATGGAGCATTGCCCCCACTAAAGACGACATCATCTCGCAGCTGAATCTTGGGTATTGGACCACACTCGTAGTCACGGACGATTTTCGGCATATACAGCTTTGGCGCGATCATCTGAGCGAAGCATTCCCGTACCAGTCTGATCGCCGCAAAGTTGGAAATGCATTAGAAGACTTGCGCCAACTGCGGAATCGCTGCTCACATCAAGACTCTCTTCTGCACGTAGATCCAGCGATTGAAATTAAGAAGATCATTCGCCTTGCAGGCTGGATCGACCCTGATGCGGCCAATTGGATCAGTGGGCTTTCCAAAGTTGACGCCGTTATGCGACAGCGACCTGTAATCGCTAACGAACCAGACACTGTAATTTTCGCCTCAACGAGAAACCGGAGAGTGGTCACCGGACCAAATAAGACAAGCAAGTACCCGCTCTTTGATTTTTACCATCAGAAGAGCGCGATAGTTATTCCTGACTCAATACAGGTAAGCCGTCAAGTTAAATACGTCGGTTTCTACTTGCCGAAGGATGATCCAAAACAAAATCCCGACCCATCACGGTTCGTGTCCCAGCAGCCGGAAGCTCACATTGCTCGAATTTTCCCGAAAATCTTGAACGTTGTTGTCCCAAATGACTGGACCCGGGAGGAAGTGGCGCGGCTCAAGGCTGGCACCCCCGAAGAAAAGCGTGTAGCGACGATCATGAATCACGCTCTGGGCGTCGACTACCCAGCTGACCGAGGCTACGCCATCTATTTCCTATCGGAACCGATTAATCCGATGAATACTTTGCAACTGCCAAGGGAGATTCCCCATGACCAGACTGGGCGTGGCTCAGCGTTCGTCAAACAAACGCGTTACGCCCACCTCGACTCAATTAAAGCGGCTCATCAAACTTCAGATCTCCTCAAAGAGCCCTAGCCCAAAACCGAGGCAATTTGAGCTAGGGTACGAGACTACCTCGCGGTGACGTCCAGGCCCTCGCCTCCGTCGGCGACGTCCACGTGGACGGTGTCGCCGTCGACGATCTCGCCCGCCAGCAGCTTCTTGGCCAGGCGGTCGCCGATGGCCTGCTGGATCAGGCGACGCAGCGGGCGGGCGCCGTAGGCCGGGTCGTAGCCGCGCTCGGCCAGCCAGGACTTCGCGGAATCCGACACGTCGAGGGTCAGGCGGCGGGCGGCGAGGCGCTCGGCCAGGCCGTCAAGCTGGATGTCCACGATGCCGACGAGCTGGTCCTGACTCAGCGGGTCGAAGACCACCACGTCGTCGAGGCGGTTGATGAACTCCGGCTTGAAGTGGTGCTTCACCGCGTCCATGATCTGCTCCCGGTTGCCGCCGGCGCCCAGGTTGGAGGTGAGGATGACCACGGTGTTGCGGAAATCCACCGTCCTGCCCTGGCCGTCGGTGAGGCGCCCTTCGTCCAGGACCTGCAGGAGCACGTCGAAGACGTCCGGGTGCGCTTTCTCGACCTCGTCGAAAAGCACGAGCGAGTACGGTCGACGGCGCACGGCCTCGGTGAGCTGGCCGCCGGCGTCGAAGCCGACGTATCCCGGAGGGGCACCGACGAGGCGGGCGACGGAGTGCTTCTCGCCGTACTCGGACATGTCGATGCGGATCATGGCCGACTCGTCGTCGAAGAGGAACTCCGACAGCGACTTCGCCAGCTCCGTCTTACCCACGCCGGTGGGGCCGAGGAAGAGGAAGGAACCGATCGGGCGGTTCGGGTCCGCCACGCCCGCACGGGAGCGGCGCACCGCATCGGAGACCGCGACCACGGCTTCCTTCTGGCCCACAACACGCTCGCCGAGCACGGACTCCATGTGCAGCAGCTTCTCGGTCTCACCCTGCATCATCTTGCCGGCCGGGATGCCGGTCCAGGAGGACACGACGTCCGCGATGATGTCCGGGGTGACCTCCTCTTCCAGCATGGTCTTGTTGCTGGCCTCGGATTCCGCGTGCGCGACCTCGGCTTCGAGTTCCGGGATGCGGCCGTAGCGCAGCTCGGAGACCTTGGCGTAGTCGCCCTCGCGCTCCGCGATCTCGGACTCGTTGCGCAGGCGCTCGAGCTCCTCCTTCGCGGACTGCACCTTGTTCACCTCCGCCTTCTCGTTCTCCCAGCGCGCCTTCATCTCGCCGAGACGTTCACGCTGGTCCGCGAGCTCCTCGCGCAGGTGCTCCAGGCGCTGCGCGGAAGCGGCGTCGGACTCCTTCTGCAGGGCGATCTCCTCGATCTCCAGGCGGCGCACGATGCGCTCGAGCTCGTCGATCTCCTGCGGGGAGGAGTCGATCTGCATGCGCAGGCGCGAACCGGCCTCGTCGACCAGGTCGATGGCCTTGTCCGGCAGGAAGCGGTTGGTGATGTAACGGTTGGACAGCTCCGCCGCCGACACCAGCGCCGAGTCCTGGATACGCACGCCGTGGTGCACCTCGTAGCGCTCCTTCAGGCCACGCAGGATGCCGATGGTGTCCTCCACCGTCGGCTCGCCCACATACACCTGCTGGAAGCGGCGCTCCAGGGCGGCGTCCTTCTCGATGTACTGGCGGTACTCGTCCAGCGTGGTCGCGCCGACCAGGCGCAGCTCACCGCGGGCGAGCAGCGGCTTGATCATGTTGCCGGCGTCCATCGCGGAGTCGCCGGAGGCGCCGGCGCCGACGATGGTGTGCAGCTCGTCGATGAAGGTGATGATCTGCCCGTTGGACTCCTTGATCTCGTCCAGCACAGCCTTGAGGCGTTCCTCGAACTCGCCGCGGTACTTCGCGCCCGCGACCATGGAGCCCAGATCCAGCGAGATCAGCGTCTTGCCCTTGAGCGACTCCGGCACGTCGCCGGCCACAATGCGGCGCGCAAGCCCCTCGACGATCGCAGTCTTACCGACGCCCGGCTCACCGATGAGCACCGGGTTGTTCTTCGTGCGGCGGGAAAGCACCTGCACCACGCGGCGGATCTCCGAATCGCGGCCGATCACCGGGTCGATCTTGCCCTCGCGCGCACGCGCGGTCAGGTCGGTGGAGTACTTCGCAAGCGCCTGGAACTGGTCCTCCGGATTGTCCGAAGTGACGGTCTTGCCACCGCGCACCGAAGAGAAGGCCTCCTTCAGCGCCTCGAAGGTGGCGCCGCGCTTGGTCAAAAGCTCAGCGGCGTCGTCGGTACCCTTCGCAATGCTTGCCAAAAGGACGTCGGCGGAAACGAACTCGTCTCCAAGCTCGCCCGCGAGATCCTGCGCCGTGCTCAGCGCGACCTGCAGGTCCCGGTTGATTCCCGGGTTGGCCATGTTCTGCCCCTGCGCGCTGGGGTAGCCGCTAATCAGCTCGCCGGCCTCGCGCGCGACTGTCTCCGGGTCCACGCCCGTGGCCTTGAGCACCGGGGCGGCGATGCCGTCCTCCTGCTTCAAAAGCGCCTCGAGCACGTGTGCCGGGCGCATCTCCGGGTTGCCGGCGGCAGAGGCGCGCATCTGCGCCTGCTGCAGGGCCTCCTGTGTCTTCTGCGTGTACTTGTTCGCCATGATCCCATGGTCCTTTCTTGCCTAATGTTTTGTTTCGCACTAGGTGTAACGCACAAGAAGTTGAGTCTGTTCCTGTCAACGGCAAAAAAGTTGCGCGGGGTTAGCTCAAATGGGGCAGGACTATAAGAGTCCAGTGCGAGTGTCTCAGAGGTCGAGGTGCAAAGACCCTCGCAAACCCCGGGTACCGGTCACCAGCAAAAAGAAACCCGCTGGGCGTGATGCCCAGCGGGGATTCTTATTGATACCGGATTTTAACCCGTCTTGTACCTGAAAGTGTATACATGGCACCGTGCAGGCGCAAACTATCTCAGCAATCACCAACGCCTTGTCCGATGCACGGTTCGACACCTACCGGGCTGCTGCAGGAGGATCCGAAGCGAAGGCGCTGAAGCTGTACTTATGGAACATTACGGTGGCCGGTGCCGTCACTGCCACAACCGGAATTGTTGAAGTGCAGCTGCGAAACAGCATCGACACGAGGCTCCAAAGCTGGAACGAAACTGAGCCTGTACACGAGCCAGGTAGGTCAAGCTCCTATTCACGAGATTGGTTGATAGACCCCGCACCCAAACTCAAGCAAATTATCTCGCCAACCAACAGGCAGCCTTTATGGAAGAAAGCTGCGCCTGCATTACTCGGAGAGGATGGCTCCGCCAGGAAAACGAACCCCACGCATGACGATCTTGTAGCAGCGCTTCCCTTCGGGGCATGGCTCTTCTTACTCCCTCAGCCTCAAGTGTCGTCCCCCAACAACCCAAGGATGAGGCTCTGGAATGAGGCGCTGAGCAACGCTTTTAATGCGAGGGCAGGTTCTCCATTCCGATACGCAAATCATTCAGTCATCTATCGGTGGGCAAACACAGTGCGATTCGCTCGAAACCGGGCGAGCCACTTGGAACCGCTACTCGATTCCAGGGAGCTCTTGCGGTACCACAGGGTCTGCCTCCGATTGATGAATTCGCTAAACCCTGCAGCAGCTTCCTGGCTTGCAGGGCAGCAGTACATTCCTACCGCGCTACGTAACCGCCCGTGATAAGCATCAAGCTTTACGACGATCTCTTGACCGGTATCCACTTCATCGCGTACGCAAGCACGACCACCCCGACCGCGATGGCGAATGCGATCCAGCCGAAGATGGCCGTCACGCCCGCGATGACCGCGATCGGCGCGATGATGGTGGTGCCAATTTCGAACGGGGCGAAGCCGACGTAGGCCACGCCATACTCGTTGAGCGTCCCGGATTTGAGCTTCGGGTCCACCATCTTCAAAAGCGCGATGCCGGTGGCCACGGCGGCGGTGGCCCAGCCCCAGCCGAACAGGCCGCGCTCGAGCCACTTCTCGCCGAAGAAGGTCGGGCCGGCCCAGAACATCCACACCACGCAGAACAGCGTGCCCAGCACGAAGATGAGCACGAGCGCCTGCCAGTAGCCGGCCAGTGCTGCGGGCACAATAGAGGCGATGCCGAAGGCGATCATGTAGTCCGTGGCGGCGCCGGAAACGGAGTTGATGGTGGAGCTGTCCAGGTAGTTCGGGCTGCCGGCGAGCTTGAGCAGCAAGCGGCCAATGAGCCCGATGACGAACGCCATGGCGAACAGCGGGATGGACACGTTCGGCCACTGGCCCTTGATCACGCTGTTGACCATGTAGGCGATGAGCACGGTGAACACGATGAAGCCGGCGTGCAGCGCCAGCGGCTCGATGGACGAGGGGTTGGTGGTGGCTTTGCCGATGGAGGGGCGCTCCGCTTCGTTGCGGATGTAGCCGGTGCGCAGGTCGTCGGGAAGCGTGCCGGCGAGCTGAGAGGCCTTGCCCTTGCGGATGCCCCAGTTGGCCATGATCACGCCGCCGACGATGGCCACCAGGGTACCCACGGTGGCAGAGGTGAAGCCGATGGAGGATGCGCCCTCCACGCCGATCTCTTCGAGCGCGGAGCCCACGGCCGCCGCGGTGCCGAAGCCGCCGACGAAGCCGACCGGCAGCATCATCCCGAACCACGGCTCAGTGCCGAACAGCGGCGCGAACAAGTACACGCCGAGCAGGACGAACAGGCCCCACTGTCCCATGAACATGGCGGTGGAATAGCCCCACATGTTGCGTGCGCCGGAGGCGACGCCGCCGCCGAGCTCCATCGAGTAGGCCATGGACGCGAACACCACCGCGATGAGCAGCGTGGTGTAGGTGCCCACCTGGTCCGACCAGTGGATCACGCCCAGCACCTCGTCGCCCAGCAGCAGGCCGAGCAGGCCTGCGGTGATCGGGGCAGGCAGCAGCAGCGCCTGCAGCACCTTCAGCCGGTTGCGCAAAATATTGCCGACGATGAGCAGGACCGAAATCCAGCCAATGTCCGTGAGCATCGTATACGGAGTGAACTCCACCACAGCACCTCTTTTCTATCCACTTATCACATTCAAACCGGGTGCAACTTTAGCCCACAGGCGCTAGGTAACCTGTTTTTATGCCTTCCGCCCACTTTGCCGAGATTTTGCGCACCCACGGCCCGCAGGTCAGCCGCGCGTGGCGCGCCCGCTTCTCCGAGGCGTATCCGCAGGCAGAAATGATGCTGCCGCCTGGCGACGAGATGCCGCCGGTCCTCATGCGCGCCGCCCTCGCCGTGCTCGAGCGCCCCGCCGATACGGTCCGCGACGATTTGAAGGCGTTGGCGCTGGACCTGCGCCGCACCGGGTTCCCGGCCGAGGAGTACCCCAATGCGGTGCGAATGCTTATCGACGAAGCCGGGGCCGACGCGCCCGAACTGATCCAGGCGGCGCAGCTCATGTGCGAGACCGCGTCGCAGGCCGACTTTGCAGGCGTGCCCGCCGCCACCGCCGCGCAGGTCACCAGCGTGGAGCTCCGCGGCGAGGTGCAGGTCGTGCGCCTGGAGGCCGGCACGCCGGTGCCGTACTCCCCCGGCCAGGTGATTCCGGTGATGTCGCCGAATCGCCCCGGCGAGTGGACCGGCTTGGTTCCCGCGCTGCCGTCCAACCAGCTCGGGCAATTGGAGTTCCACGTACCCGGCGACATTCCGCTGGAGCCGGGCGACTGGTTGACGTTGGGGGCGGCGCGGGGCGGGGTGCGCGGGGACGTCGATAGGCAATTGCTCCTGGTTGCCGCCGAGGGTGGGTTCGCGGCGGCGAAGGCGCTGGTCTTCCACTATTTGGAGCAGACCGACCCGCCGGAGGTGCACCTCGTGGTCGGCGCGGACGAGCCCGAGGGGTTCTACGACACGGCGGCGCTGGACGCGCTGGCCGCGGCGCAGGACTGGCTGGACGTGGCGTGGATTGCGCAGTCGCGGGTGGGTGCGCCTCTGGAGCAGGTGGTTTCCGGCGCCGGCATGTGGTGGGGCCGCGAGGTGATCGTGTGCGCGAATGAGGAGCGCGCGGTGAGCCTGGCCTCGGCGCTGGAGGTGGCCGGGGCGCGGGACGTGCAGACCATCGCCCCCGATGCGTCGCCGGAGTGGTTTAGCGCATAGCGCTGTGCTGCCTAATCGCCTCCAGCGGCAGCTGCTTGCGCGCCTCGTCTGCGTCCGTCGGGTCGATCTCCACCACCAGGGTTTCCGGGCCGTAGCCGGCCTCCGCGAGGCGTGTGCCAAGCGGGTCCACCACCACCGAGTGGCCCGCGCCAGTGGGGCCTGAGGGCTCGCCCGCTTTGGCTTCGAAGTCCGGGCGGGCCTGGTCGGCGGCCGCGATGAACACCCCGGCGTCCAGCGCACGCGCGGCGGTGAGGATGCGCCACTGCTCCACCTTGCCCGGACCGTCCGCCCAGCTCGTGGGCACCACAACCACCTTTGCGCCGCGTTGGGCGAGCGCCTGGAACTGCTCCGGGAAGCGGATGTCGAAGCAGGTGGCCACCCCCACCGTCACGCCGTCGTGGACGAACGTGACCAGCTCACCACCGGCGCGCACCGTGTCCGATTCCTTGTAGTTGAAGGCGTCGTAGGTGTGGATCTTGTCGTATCCCTTATGCACCCCGCCGCCAGTGATCAGCGCGGTGTTGTAGACGCGGTTGAGTTCCTTGCCGTCCACGGTGTTAGTGTCTGCGGGGCGGAACATGCCGGCGACGATGGTGACGCGGAGCTCGTCGCTGAGCTTCTTCAGCCCTGTGGCGAACGGTCCGTCCAGCTCTTCTGCCTGCGTATCCAGCCTCCCCTGCCCGAACGCCTGGCTGGCGGCCTCGGGCAGGACGATCAGCGTTGCGCCTTGGGCGGCGACGTCGCGGACCAGTGGTTCGATGGCGGCCAAATTTTCCATCTTGTCGCTGCCGGCGGCGGTTTGCAATAGCGCGATCTTCATGTGGATAACTCTAGGTGCGCCTCAAGGGAGTTATCCACAGATTTGGAAAGGGGTATTGCATCGCTTGTTGCGTTCGCGAATGGTTCGTTGCATGACATTTCTTCAACTGACCACTGAGACCGCACGTGCCGCCCGCAGCTGCATCCGCAGCTTTACTACCCTTCCCACCGCCCATTTAAGCCCCTCGCGCTCCGCGTCCGCGCTCGCGTCCTTGCAGGACACTGAGCATTTGCTTGTCGACGACACCACGTCCCGCCTTGCCACCCACCTCCATGAAGTCGCCGCATTTGCGTCCGAAGTGGAGCAGGCAGATGCCCGATTTGGCAAGGAGCTAACGCCGTGACGTACAAACCAGCACTGATCGCATCCGAATTGTTCGCCGCGGCAGCCGCCACCAGATTGGCCGCTGAGGGTGCGCGGGAGCGGGCGGACCACGCGCCGTATTCATCCGCCGTGATTGCGGATTCCGGGTTCCGGGGACCCGCGTTCGATGCCTCTGCGGTGAGGTTCGCAGACTACGGCTCGTTGCTCGGCGCCAGCGCTGAGCGGCTCGAGCAAGCCTCGGTGGCTTTGGTCGCCGCCGCCGCCCTGCAGCAGCAGTTGGACGAGGCCGCAGAGTTCATCGGCGTGTACTCCCACTCACGTGTCGTGCTGTGGCTCAACGGCATGTCCATGATGCTGGACCTGCGGCTGTCCCGAACCCTGTTGGGCGCATCCGGCAAGGAGCAGGACTACGACCCGCTGTTCGACCACCCGGACGAGTCCTTCGAGGCGCTGCACGCCCGGCACGCGCAGACAGTGCCGGCCTTTACGCTGCGCGCGGTGGAAGACGTCGGCGGGGTGCTTCTGGAGGCCGGGCCGACTGCCAGCACGGTGTTGGTCGGCGACGCGGTAGACCCGGCGCGCGTGATCACCATGGTCGCCGGCGCCACCACCGGCAAACCCTCGCAGCTGCCGGGAGAGTTGGAGAAGGCCCGGATGCTCTCAGAAAGGACCGGGGCCGCGGTGGTGGTGTGGCAGGGCTACGCCCCTCCCCCGCTACTCACGGACGCTGCCTCGCCCCACCGCGCCCACGCCGGCGCGGACGACCTCGCCATGTTCCAGGCCGCGTTGGAGGAGCGCTTCCCTGACGCGCAGAAGACCGTGGTCTCCCACAGCTACGGCACGCTTTTGGCCACCAAGGCGGCGCACCAGCACGGGTTGCTCGCGGACGACCTATGGATCCTGGGCAGCGCTGGCGTGTCAGGCGAGCATGTCTCGAAGCTGACGCTTGCCGGGCCGGACGCGACGGTGCACGTGGTGGATTCCCCCGAAGACCCGATCCTGCTGTTGCGCTCCGGGCCGACGGCGGCGATCGGCTCCTCGCCGTCGTACATCGGGTGGGGCGGCGAGCGTGTGCTGGGAGTGCGGGGCGGGCACACGGATTACTTCACAGACCCCGCGTTTCTGTCTGCTTTGCAACAGCGCGCCGACCCAGCTGGGTAAATGTCGTTACCATGGCGCACGTTGAATGAAACCACCAAAGGAGATTTAGGTAGACAATGCCAAATTTTGCTGAGCAAGTAGTCAAGCGCCTAGAGGATCAAGGCATTAAGCGCATTTACGGACTGGTGGGCGATTCGCTCAACCCGCTGTCCGACGCCGTGCGTCAAAGCGACATCGAGTGGGTGCACGTGCGAAACGAGGAGGCAGCAGCTTTCGCCGCCGGCGCCGATTCCCTCGCCGCCGACGAGCTCGCCGTGTGCGGCGCTTCCTGCGGCCCGGGCAACACGCACTTCGTGCAGGGCCTGTACGAGTCGCACCGCAACGGCGCGAAGGTGCTGGCCATTGCGTCGCATATCCCGACCATGGAAATCGGCTCCTCCTTCTTCCAGGAGACCCACCCGGAGCTGCTCTTCCAGGAGTGCTCCTCCTACTGCGAGGTTGTCCACGAGGCGGACCAGGGCATGCGCGTGCTGCACAACGCCCTGCAGAACACCCTGGCGGGCAACGGCGTGTCCATGATGATCGTGCCTGGCGACGTCTTCGCCGCCGACACCGCCGAGGGCCCGCACACCGCGGACTCCGTGTACGCCACCGGCGCCAACAAGCGCGTCTACCCGGACCCGCACGAGGCCGCCCGCCTGGTGGAGGCGATTAACAAGGCCGACAAGGTCACCCTCTTCTGCGGCTACGGCGCGCGCGACGCCCGCGACGAGGTCTTCGCCCTGGCGGAGAAGATCAAGTCCCCCATCGGCCACTCCTTCCGCGGCAAGATGTACTTCGAGTACGACAACCCGTTTGATGTGGGCATGTCCGGCCTGCTCGGCTACGGCGCCTGCGTGGACGCGATGGAAGAGTCCGACCTGTTCATCATGGTGGGCACCGACTTCCCCTACACCGACTGGCTACCGGACGAGAACGTCGCCCAGATCGACATCGACGGCACCCACATCGGCCGCCGCACCAAGGTGGACTACCCGGTTGTCGGCGACGTCAAGAGCGTCATCGAAAACATCCTCCCGCACATCGAGGAGAAGTCCGACCGCAAGTTCCTGGACAAGATGCTCAAGCGCCACTACCAGCTGCTGGATCATGTGGTGAAGAGCTACACTTCCAAGGCCTTCGAGTCCAAGAAGCCGATCCACCCGGAGCTCGCCGCATCCGTGCTGGACGAGCTTGCGGACGACGACGCCTACTTCACCGTCGACACCGGCATGTGCAACGTGTGGTCCTCGCGCTACCTCACCCCGAACGGCAAGCGCGACGAGGCCGCCTCCTTCCTCCACGGCACCATGGCAAACGCCCTGCCGATGGCGATCGGCGTGCAGGCCGCGTTCCCGGACCGCCAGGTCATCTCCTGGTCCGGCGACGGCGGGCTGGGCATGCTCATGGGCGAGCTGCTCACCATCAAGCTGCACCAGCTGCCGGTGAAGGTGATCTGCTTCAACAACTCCTCGCTGGGCATGGTGAAGCTGGAGATGATGGTGGCCGGCATGCCGTACTTCGGCACCGACCACGAGCAGGCCAACTACGCCGAGATCGCCAAGGGCGTGGGCATTAAGTCCTTCCGCATCGAGGACCCGGACGACCTCGAGCCGGTGCTCAAGGAGGCCCTGGCCTACGACGGCCCGGTGCTCGTGGACATTGTCACCGACCCGGAGGCACTCTCCCTGCCGCCGGGAATCACCTGGGACATGATGAAGGGCTTCACCAAGTCCGGCGCCCGCACCGCCTTCCTCGAGGGCGGCGTCGGCCGCCTGTTCAACCTGGCCAAGTCCAACCTCCGCCACATCGGCGGCGCCGCGGCCATCGAGTTCGGCGGTTAAGTCCGGCCCGGTAGCCTCCTCAATGCGGAAACACATCGGCGTATGTAGTGTTGTGGAGGCTTCAAAAGGCCCCTAGCCCTCCATGGCTAGGAAGCGTTTCGAATTTTTACAGCGCAAACGCCCGCGCTCACGTGTTCATTGCGCGGGCGTTTTGCCATTCGGTGTCCGACTTCCACTGCCGATACCCCAGCGCCCGCCGGATCAGCGCCGACCACCCGACGACCTGCAGCACAATGGACGCCGCGCTGAGCGTGGCGTTGAGCCAAAACTGATCCTCGAAGGGAAACCCGGTCAGCCTCAGCACGAGGCCGACGACGTAAGCGACACCCAGGTAGCCAGCGTCAACGACGAAGTCGTTCACCCGGCGGTTCTGTAGCGGAAGCCCGATGAGCAGCGCCGCGGCGAGCATCCCCAGCAGGGGGACGACAACGTAGCCGCCGAATTTCGCCACGCCTGGGAACGCCACACACAAAATCGCGAGCAGCAGAAACTCGGGGATACGAAAACCCCACGGTCGCGTGTCTTTAAGCAGCGGCGGTTCGCTGACACCTGCCATCATGCGGCCGAGTATACGAACTTCCGCGTCACTTCCTCTTCCACGCCAGGAGCGCAATTGCGCGCCGCAGCGCCGCGGAGACCCCGGTCAAAATTATGGCTGCGGCGACGTACGGCATGATGGCCGGCAGCGCGCCGTACGGATTATCACTCTTGGCCAGAATGACGGCGACGAGAACGCCCACCACGACGTAGGCGGCATCTCCCCAAAACTTGTTCACCGGCTGGCGCTGCAGCGGAATGCCCAGCACCATGCACATCAGCAAAACACCCAGCAACATCGGTGCGACGAGAAACAATGCAAACCCAAAACCGGCGCTGATTTCACTGTTCGCGTCCTCGACCACCATCCACGCGAACGCCGCAACCAGCAGGATGACTTCCGGGAAACGGAACCGCCACGGACCGGTCTCTTTGAGCAGCGGCGGAGCGCCAGCCTTAGTCGTCATGCGGCCGAGTTTAGAACCCTGGCCGCTACCGCGCGCTGCGCCGGCGGCGTCGAGAAGCAGCTGGCTCCCACGTGACCACCGCTGAAGATGGAGATTCAGTAACCCCGGCGATGTGCTTTCGCAGGGATCGTTCCGGGGCTTTCGGGGGGTGAGTTTTACAGGGGACCTCCTCGACCCCCTCGCGCGACGTCTTAGGCTTGACCATTCTGGTAGCCACCCCGGCGCCAAAGGACATTGGTTGTTTTGTGCCGATCGCTACGTAACAGATTGGATACGAATGATTCCTCAATCGCGCGTCAGATAGCTGGCCGCCTTACCATTGCGGCGAATTTGTCGTAATTACTGTACCTGATAGGAGACCGACAATTAATTTCTCGATGCAGGAATTTCTCGTCTATGCGATCCTGGCTTTCATCGTAATTGCGGTGATTTGGTGGGTAGTCAAAATTCTGAATGGTTTCGCCAACGGGTACCGATCGGTGAATAAAGCGGATTTGCGTACTGATACCGAAATGCAAATGGACAGGATGTAGGGGAGCTTGCTAAGCGAAAAAGGGCGAGGAACTATTGAAGTCCTCGCCCTTTTTGCAGTTTCGCCGGCGGATCTCCCAGGCTAAGCCGTTCTGTGGGGTTTTCGACCACGCCTTCGTCCAGACAATCACGCATTGATGGGCTCCGAGCGCACCGCCGGTAGGAAGAAATACCTACCGCGCGCTGCGCCGGCGTCGTCGAGAAGCAGCTGGCTCCCACGTGACCACCGCTGTGGAGCGGGGGACGTGCACGAGCTCGCCGCCCCGGCGCCCACCGGACTGCAGCTTCTGGCGCAGCTCCTCGTTGTGGCCGCGCTGGGTTTCCAGCTCGTCCTGGAGATCCTCGATCTGTTGGGACAGCTCGATGATCGTCTTGATGCCGGCGAGGTTGACGCCCTCCTCCTGGGAGAGGTACTGGATGCGGCGCAGCATGGAGATGTCGCGCCGCGAGTAGCGGCGGCCGCCGCCCTTGGTGCGCATCGGCGTGACCAGGCCGAGCCTGTCGTAGGTGCGCAGGGTCTGCGCGTGCATGCCGGTCAGCTCGGCGGCAACGGAGATGACAAAGTACTCCTGTTTTTCATCCATCGTCTACACCTCCTTCCTGGGCTAGAGCCCGGCCCACCCGGCGCGCGGGTCGAAGCCGGAGTCCTTCTCGGCCTGGGCGTAGGCGCGCAGTGCGGAGGTGGCGGACGGATCCAGGTCCTTGGGCACTTTCACCTCGACGGTGACCATCAGGTCGCCGGCGGTGCCGGAGCGCTTCGGGATGCCGCGGCCCTTCACGCGCAGGGTGCGCCCGTTCGGGGTGCCAGCCGGAACCTTCACCTTCACCGGGTTGTCCAGGGTGGGCACCGTGATGGTTGCGCCGAGGGCGACCTCGGAGAACGCGACCGGGACGGTGACCTCGAGGTCGTCGCCTGAGCGGGTGAACACCTCGTCGTTGCGCACGTGCACGGTGACGAACAGGTCGCCGGCGGGCGTGCCGTTCGGGCCCGCCTCGCCTTGGCCTGCCAGGCGCACCTTCTGCCCGTCGACTACGCCGGCGGGGATACGCACGGTGATCGAGCGGGTGCGCCGCACGGTGCCGGTGCCGCCGCAGGTGTCGCACGGGTCCTCGATGATCTCGCCGGTGCCGCCGCAGTTCGTGCACGGCCGCGCCATGCCGAACGCGCCGGAGTTCTCGCGGATGTAGCCGGAGCCGGAGCACATCTGGCAGGTGTGGGTCTTGCCGTCCTTGGAGCCGGAGCCGTGGCAGGTGGTGCACGGCGCGTCGCCGGTGAGCTCGACCGGGATGGTCGTGCCCTTGGCCGCCTCGCGGAAGTCGAGGGTTATTTCCGTTTCGACGTCGGCCCCCCGCGACGGCCGAGCGTTCCTGCCAGCACCGCCGCGGCCGCCAAAGAAGCCACCGAAGATATCACCAAGGCCGCTGTCTCCAGCTTGTCCACCAGCGGCTGATCCGAAGATGTCGGAGAGGTCGAATTCCGCTTCCGTGCCGCGAAACCCGCCCGGAAAGCCGGACCCTCCTCCCCGCCCGAAGCGGCCGAAGCCGCCCGAGCTGATCATGGATTTCAGCTGGTCGTATTCCTTGCGCTTCTGTTCGTCGCCGACAACGTCGTACGCCTCGGCCACCCGCTTGAACTTCTCCTCCGCCTTCTTGTCGCCGGGGTTGGAGTCGGGGTGGTTTTCGCGTGCGAGCTTGCGGTATGCCTTTTTAATATCGGCAGCGCTTGCCGACGAGCTCACGCCCAAGTCGCCGTAATAGTCCTTATCTGCCCATTCTTGCTGCATAGCCATCTCGCACCCTCCTTTCCTCTACAAAGAGTATTGAGTCTGTCTCGCTAAAGTTTGTTCACTAATTTATCTAAGTACAAAGGCCGGGGACGAGGCCGCGTGGGTCCGCGCTACCTCATTCCCCGGCCCTGGCATCCGAGCGTGTTACCTACTCGGTAGTGTCGGCTTCTGGCTCGCCGGCCGACTCGGCGGGATCGGCGGGATCCGCGATGATCACCATGGCGTTTCGCACCAGGCGGCCCCCGATCATGTAGCCCTTGCGCAGCACCGTGCCCACGGCCTTGGTGTCGCCCTGGGACAGGTCCTGCACTGCCTCGTGGATCTCCGGGTTAAACGCGTCGCCCTCAGCGCCGAACTCCTTGATGCCCTGGCCGGCAACGATCGTGCGGAACTTGTCGGCAAAGGCCTTCATCGGGCCCTGCTCCAAGTCGCCGTGCTGCTCAGCCAGATCCAGGTCGTCCAGAAGCGGCAGCAGCTGGGTGGCAAACTTCGCCTTCGCGGTGTTGGCCAGCTCGCCGCGCTCGCGCTCGGTGCGGCGGCGGTAGTTGGCGTACTCCGCGCTGACTCGCTGGAGCGACTCGGTGCGCTCCGCCAGCTGCAGCTCGATGTCGCTGACTGCGCCGTCGCCGTCCGCGTCCGGGTCGATCTCGTTCTCCGCGATCTTCGCGGCGTCCTCGAGCTCGGCGTCCGCGGCTAAGAGGGGGTCTTCGTCCGTGGCAAGCGCCTCGGACTCAGCGGCCTCGTCGGCGAGCGTTTCCGCCTGGTCGGGGGACACGTACTCGGGGTCCGTGGCCTCGGGAGCGCCCGGGTTGTCCGGCATCTGCTCGTCGTGCGGATTCGTCATCAGACGTCGCCTCCTTACTTGTTGTCGGAATCGGTTGCGTCGTCGTCCTCGACAACCTCAGCGTCGACCACGTTGTCGTCGCCTGCGGCGGCGTCAGCCTGGGTTGCCCCCTCGTTCGCCTGAGCCTCATAGAGCGCGGTGCCCATTGCCTGGGACTCGGTGTTGAGCTTCTCCACGGCGGACTTAATGGCATCCAGGTCCTCGCCCTTGAGCGCCTCGTCCACAGCGTCGGCAGCCTCGGTCACGCGGCCCTTGATGTCCTCCGGCAGCTTCTCGCCGTTTTCATCCATGAACTTGCGGGTCTGGTAGGCCATGGTCTCCGCGTTGTTGCGGGTCTCCTGCTCCTCGCGGCGCTTCTTGTCCTCGTCGGCGTGAGCCTCGGCGTCCTTGATCATGCGATCGATCTCTTCGTCGGACAGACCGGAGCCGTCCTGGATCTTGATCGTGTTCTCCTTGCCGGTGGCCTTGTCCTTCGCGGACACGGACACGATGCCGTTGGCGTCGATGTCGAAGGTGACCTCGATCTGCGGCACACCGCGCGGAGCCGGTGCGATGCCTGCCAGCTCGAAGGAGCCGAGCAGCTTGTTCGCGGACGCGATCTCGCGCTCGCCCTGGAAGACCTGGATCTGCACGGACGGCTGGTTGTCCTCAGCCGTGGTGAAGGTCTCCGAACGCTTCGTCGGGATGGTGGTGTTGCGCTCGATGAGCTTGGTCATCACGCCGCCCTTGGTCTCGATGCCGAGGGAAAGCGGAGTGACGTCGAGAAGCAGCACGTCCTTGACGTCGCCGCGCAGCACGCCAGCCTGCAGCGCAGCACCCAGTGCCACGACCTCGTCCGGGTTGACGGACTTGTTCGGCTCCTTGCCGGTCAGTTCCTTCACCAGCTCGGACACGGCCGGCATACGGGTGGAGCCGCCGACCAGAACCACGTGGTCGATGTCGCCGACGGACATGCCGGCGTCCTTGACCACCTGGTTGAACGGGCTCTTGGTGCGGTCCAGCAGATCGGAGGTGATCTTCTGGAACTCGGTGCGGGTCAGCGTCTCGTCCAGGAACAGCGGGTTCTTCTCGGAGTCCACCGTGATGTACGGCAGGTTGATGGAGGCCTGCTGTGCGGAAGACAGCTCGATCTTGGCCTTCTCTGCGGCCTCGCGCAGACGCTGCATAGCCATCTTGTCCTTGGACAGGTCTACGCCGTTCTGGGACTTGAACTTGTCCACGAGCCACTCGACTACGCGGTTGTCCCAGTCGTCGCCGCCGAGCTCGTTGTCGCCGGCGGTAGCCAGCACCTCGACGACACCGTCGCCGATCTCCAGCAGGGACACGTCGAAGGTGCCGCCGCCAAGGTCGAAGACCAGGATGGTCTCTTCCTTCTCGTTCTTGTCCAGGCCGTACGCCAGAGCGGCCGCGGTCGGCTCGTTGACAATGCGCAGCACATCGAGGCCCGCGATCTGGCCGGCTTCCTTGGTGGCCTGACGCTGAGCGTCCTCGAAGTAGGCCGGGACGGTAATAACAGCCTCGGTGACTTCCTCACCGAGGTACGCCTCAGCGTCGCGCTTCAGCTTCTGCAGCGTACGGGCGGAGATCTCCTGCGGGGTGTACTTCTTGTCGTCGATCTCCACGGTCCAGTCCTCACCCATGTGGCGCTTGACGGAACGGATGGTGCGGTCGACGTTGGTCACCGCCTGGTTCTTCGCGGACTGGCCAACCAGGACCTCGCCGTTCTTCGCGAAAGCGACGACGGACGGGGTGGTGCGGGAGCCCTCCGCGTTAGCGATGACGACCGGCTCGCCGCCCTCGAGGACGGAGACGACCGAGTTCGTGGTGCCAAGGTCAATACCAACTGCACGTGCCATAAGAGTTATTCCTCCTGTTGAGAAGTGGTTTATCAGTAAGTTGATGTGCTCCGACTCAACTTGACGGCCACCACTATAACACCGGCGGCGACGTTCTTGAGTCTGTCGCACTCATAGGTAACAACGGCACGTACACCGAAGTTGTTCCCACTCGACGCAACTTTCTTTGTTTTCGCAGGCAAACGCATAGAAAAACCTCCGGATACGTGGGTAACCGGAGGTTGAATCGTCGACAAGCAACTGCTTAGAACAGGCCCGTCTCCTGCTCGGAGTAGGACACCAGAAGGTTCTTGGTCTGCTGGTAGTGGTCCAGCATCATCAGGTGCGTCTCGCGGCCGATACCGGACTGCTTGTAGCCGCCGAACGCCGCGTGGGCCGGGTAGGTGTGATACTGGTTCACCCACACGCGACCAGCCTGAATGGCGCGGCCAGCCTTGTACGCCGTGGTGCCCGAGCGCGCCCACACGCCCGCGCCCAGACCGTAAATGGTGTCGTTGGCGATCGAGATGGCCTCGTCGAAATCCTTGAACGTGGTCACGGACATCACCGGACCGAAGATCTCCTCCTGGAAAATGCGCATGTCGTTGGTGCCCTTGAACACGGTCGGCTCGATGTAGAGGCCGTTTTCCAGGCCCTCGATCCTGTTCACGCCGCCGCCGGTGAGCACTTCCGCGCCCTCCTGGGGCCCAAGCTCCAGGTAGGACTGGATTTTGTTCATCTGCTCGGTGGAGGCTTGCGCGCCCATCATGGTCTCGGTGTCCAGCGGGTTGCCGGTCTTGATCTGCTTGACGCGCTGCACGCCGAGCTCCAAAAACTCGTCCGCGATGGACTCGTGCACCAACGCGCGCGACGGGCAGGTGCACACCTCGCCCTGGTTCAGCGCGAACATGGCGAAGCCCTCGACCGCCTTCTTCTTGAAGTCGTCGTCCTTTTCAAAGATGTCGTCGAAGAACAGCGCCGGGGACTTGCCGCCGAGCTCGAGGGTGACCGGGATGATCTTGTCCGCGGCGGCCTTGTTGATAATCTTGCCCACCTCGGTGGAGCCGGTGAAGGCGATCTTGGCAATACGGTCGGAGCCGGACAGCGCGGCGCCCGCTTCCTCGCCCATGCCATTGACGATGTTCAGCACGCCCGCCGGGATGAGGTCACCGACAAGATCCATCAGGTACAGAATCGACGCCGGAGTCTGCTCCGCCGGCTTGAGCACGATCGCGTTGCCCGCCGCCAGCGCCGGGGCCAGCTTCCACGCGGCCATGAGCAGCGGGAAGTTCCACGGGATGATCTGGCCGACCACGCCGAGCGGCTCGTTGAAGTGGTAGGCGACAGTGTCCTCGTCGATCTGGCTCAGACGGCCTTCCTGCGCGCGCAGTGCGCCCGCGTAGTAGCGGAAGTGGTCGATGGCAAGCGGGATGTCGGCGGCGAGCGTCTCGCGCACGGCCTTGCCGTTTTCCCAAGTCTCCGCCGCCGCGAGCTCCTCGAGGTGCTCTTCCATGCGGTCTGCGATCTTCAGCAGCACCATCGCGCGCTCCGCCGGGGAGGTCTTGCCCCAGGCGGGCGCGGCCTTGTGCGCGGCGTCGAGCGCCAAGTTGATGTCGGCCTCTTTACCGCGGGCGACCTGGCAGAACACCTCGCCAGTGACGGGGGTGATGTTGTCGAAGTACTCGCCGTCCACTGGGGCGACCCAGTCGCCGCCGATGTAGTTGTCGTAGCGCTCGCGGTACTTGACGTTTGAGCCTTCGGTTCCGGGGTTCGGGTAGACAGTCATTTCCAGGCCTTTCTTACATTAGGGTCAGGTTGTGTCCTACGCTACACTCATATCCACGTGTGGTCTAGAGCATTGTTCTTGACGACGGCCCTCCAGCTCCCACGACATATGCATTAACCAGCATCTCTGGCACAATGAGCGCGTGACTAAACACGAAAACAACGACTACGTCGGCGCGCTTGACACCGCCGTCGACGACGTCCGGATGCTGCCCACCCCGGCAGACGCGGCCCAGGAGCTTTCCAAAGAGCCCGTAGACCGCGGCGACATCATCGCCTCTGACGGCCGCACCGCCGCCGCCTGGGCGCTGCGCTTCATCATCATTGTCGCCGCCACCGCGATCCTGCTCTACCTGCTCAAATGGGTGTGGATGGGCCTTTTGCCCATCCTGCTTGCACTGATCCTTGCCACGGTGCTGTGGCCGCCGGTGCGCTGGATGCGGGGCCACAAGATCCCCGCCGCCCTCGCAGTGTTCATCACACTGATCGGCACCTTCGGCATCCTCGGCGGCATCATCGCCGCGATGGCGCCGACCGTGAAGTCGCAGGGCACCGAGCTCGGCCACCAGGCCGAACAGGGCATCAACCAGATCATCGCCTGGCTCAAGGAGCAGAACTTCACCTTCCTCGAGCCGGAACGTATCCAGCAGGCCGTGGACCAGGCCACCGCGTTTGTGAAGGGTCAGGCGTCGAACATCGCCTCCGGGGTGTTCTCCGGCATCGGCGCGATTACGTCGGTAGGCACCACGCTCGCGTTGACGCTCGTGCTGCTGTTCTTCTTCCTCAAAGACGGCGACCGCTTCCTGCCGTGGGTACGCAAGTACACGGGCGTGCGCGCCGGCTGGCACCTCACCGAGGTGTGCATGCGCTCCTGGAACACCCTGTCCGGCTTCATCCGCACCCAGGCCATCGTGTCCATGGTGGACGCCATCTTCATCGGTTTGGGCCTGCTCTTCCTCGGCGTGCCGCTGTGGCCGGTGCTGGCTGTGGTGACCTTCTTCGCCGGCTTCATCCCGATCGTGGGTGCGATCTCCGCCGGCGCCTTGGCCGTGATCATCGCGTTGGTGTCCAACGGGTTCATGAACGCTGTGTTCGTGCTCCTGCTCATCATCGCCGTGCAGCAGCTGGAGGGCAACGTCCTCTCCCCGATCTTGCAGTCCCAGGCCATGGGCCTGCACGCCGCCGTGGTCCTGCTCGCCGTCGCTGTGGGCGGCACCCTGTTCGGCATCGTCGGCGCGTTCCTGGCTGTGCCGGTCGCCGCCGTTGCCGCGGTATGGCTGCGTTACTGGGCCGAGATGGTCTCGCTGCGCTCCGGTGAAATCACCGCCGATGAGATAGCCATGGCCACCCAGCAAACCCAAACCATGGATTCGAAGTCGTCGTTCCTCGCCGTGCGCGACCACATGATGCGCATGGCAAGGCGCGAAAAGTCCAACACCAAGGTCCCCGTCAAGGAAGGCCTCGGCTCCACCCGCGTCCCCTTGGGAGAGGTCGAGGGCGACACTGAGGTTCCGGGCCGCACCCACGCCATCAAGGACGAAGAATAGGTACGGTGGGCGCCGTACTTACTCATCGACGAAAGGACGAAACCATGGCTGACCTCAACGGCAAGAGCGTCGCAATTATCGCCACCAACGGCTTCGAGGATTCGGAGCTGACCTCCCCGAAGGAAGCCGTGGAGTCCGCCGGCGCGACCACCAAAGTCATCTCCACCGAAACCGGTGAGATCGAAGGCAAGAAGGGCGCGAAGGTGGCTGTCGACGCCAAAACGGCCGACGCCTCCGCCGACGAGTTCGACGCCCTTATCCTGCCCGGCGGCACCGTTAACGCTGACACCATCCGCACCGACGCCGACGCCGTAGCACTGGTTAAGGCGTTCAAGGACGCCGGCAAGCCGATCGGCGTGATCTGCCACGGCGGCTGGATCCTCGCCGACGCCGACGTGCTCAAGGGTGTCAAGCTCACCTCCGTGGCCAACGTCAAGACCGACCTGGCCAACGCCGGCGCCAACTGGGTCGACGAGGAGGTTGTGGTCGACTCCGGCTTCATCTCTTCCCGCACCCCGGACGACCTGCCGGCGTTCAACGCCACGCTCGTGGAGGAGTTCGCGAAGTAGGGCTCTGCTCTCGCCGCCAGATCCCCAGTACGAAACCCCTATTAAGCGCCATTTTCGCGCTTAATAGGGGTTTCGTGCTCTGGGTTTGTGGTGCCTCCGCATCGCCTGCGGCCCAGCGCCCCGACTACCGCAGGTGCTCGCGCAGCGCCTGCTCTAGCTCGACGCGGGCGCGCTCGAGGGCGGCCTCCCACACCGCGGAGGCGGACTCGTCGGCGGAATCGGACACCTGCTTGAGCAGGGTCAGCGGCACGCCGAAGGTGGAGCACACCGCGGCCAGGGCGTAGCCCTCCATGTCCACGAGCTGGCACTCGCGGGCGAGCTCGTCGCGCAGGTCGGACCGGTTCACAAAGGCGTCGCCGGTGGCGAGCTTGGCCTTGGGCAGCTCGGTCAGCGGGTCGAAGGAGAACCAGCGCGGGTAGACAAAGTCGGTGATCTCGGAGGTGCCGCCGACTTTGAAGTCGTGCTTGACGGCGTCGGAAACCTCGTAGACGCCAGGCTCCAAGTCCACCAGGGCGCCGGCGGTGCCGACGTTGATCACGCGCGACGGCAGAGGGCCTTCGGATAGGCGGCGGGTCAGCGCGATCGCGGCGGGCAGGGTGCCGATGCCGGTGATGAGCACCTCGTGGTCGCCGCCGGACATGATGTCCGCGGCCTCTTCCTTCATGGCTGCGACGATAAGCAAGTCAGACATGGTTGTTTATCGTAGGCGGGCCGGCTCCGGGTCGACCACTGTCGCGCCCTCGCGCTCCCCCGCCGCCTTGGAATTCTCGCGCGCCTTGAGCACGCCGCGCACGGACAGCGCCGCACCCACAATCAGGACCAGCCCACGCACGGCCCAAAGACCGGAGTCCATGCCGAGGAATTTCAGCACCACCGGCAGGTTCAAGAACACGATCAGGGTGCCCACCACCCCGCCGAGGGCGATGGGGTTCATGCGGGTGACCACCCACGCTCCGATAGGCGCGGCGACGACTCCGCCCGCCAGCAGCGCGAGCACCCCAGCGAGGTTGGCCATCAAATCGTGCCACATCCCCACCGCAAACCCGAGGGTGGCCGCCAGGGTGACCAGGAACTCTGCGGTGTTGACGGTGCCGACGATGCGGCGCGGCTCGGCGCGCCCGGCGGACAGCAGGGTTGAAGTGGTCACCGGCCCCCAGCCGCCCCCGCCAGTGGCGTCGACGAAGCCGCCGAACAGGCCCAGCCCGGCCAGGAACCCGCGGGAGTGAGGTTTTTCCACCAGCTTGCGCTGGGTCAGCCCGCGCGCGAAACGCAGCATCAGGTTCAGCCCGATCAGGGCCAGGATCAGCGACATCACCGGCCGAGCGGCTTCGGTGGAGAGGCGCACCAGCACTGTCGCGCCGAGGATCGCGCCGATCGCGCCGGGGATGCCGATGGCGAACGCGGTGCGCCAGTCCACGTTGCCGAAGCGGGTGTGCGCGACGCCGGAGGCCAGCGTGGTGCCCAGCTCCGCGGTGTGCACGACGGCGGACGCGGCCGCGGGGGTCAGCCCGGCCAGTGCGATGAGCATGGTGGACGAGGTGGCGCCGAAGCCCATGCCGAGACCGCCGTCGACAAGTTGGGCGGCCAGGCCGGCCACGGCGATGAGCAGCAGCGTCTCAATCTTGTACATCTCAGGCGTCCTTTTCGGCAGTGCGGTAGCGGTTGGCAACGACGTCCGCGAGGTCTGTGGTCAGCGGCCCAGAAGCTGACAGGTGCGGTGGGATCCGGTCCAGGAGTGTTCCGTGGGTGACAAACAGCGGCAGCACGTGCGTGTGCTTATCGACGAACCTCCGGTCGCCCCTCGTCGCCTGCACCACCGACACATCGACCCCGGCCAAACGCGCCAGGTTGTCCGCCAGGCGGGCGTAGTTCACGGCCTGTTCGGCATCCGATGTGCCGACGGGAAATAGGGTGGCGTGGGACGCCGAAGGTGCGTCGATACGCAAGCGTTTGTGCAGGGTCTCGGCGATGTCGGGGCCGGTACCGAGCGGCTCAGCGAGGGTGAGGTCGCAGTGCTCGCGCGCCTCGGCGAGGTGGGCCGGCACGTCCACCTTCGCGTGGAACGCGCGAGTGAACAGCAGCGGCACGACGATGGCGCGCGACGAAGACAACGCGGCGGCCGCCTCGGCGAGGGTGGGGCGGTCGAACTCAAGGTGCGCGTCCGCCCACTCCACACCGAGCTTTTCGGCGGCCGCTTCGGTGAGCGCGCGGATGCCCTCCTTGGCCCGCGGGTGGCGCGAGCCGTGGGAGAGGGTGATCAGCGCGGTCATGGTGGGTGCCCCTAGCGCAGGCGCTTTCCCACGAGACCCGCGGCCAGCGTATTGCCGGAAGACTGGTCCACGAGCAGGAAGTTGCCCACCGCGCCGCGGGCCGCGTAGGGCTCGACCGGCAACTCGTCGGCGGTCTGGATGGTCACGTGCGCGATCTCGTTGAGCGCGACAGCCTCGGGCGAGGTGTTGTCGCCCGCGGCGCCGTCGATGTCCAGGACGCGGTCCACGCTGGCCACGCGGGCGCGCACGAACGCGGTGCCGATGCGCAGCTTGACGGCCTGCCCGGCGCGCAGCTCCTTCTCGGTGAGCCCCACGACGGTGGCGGCGAACTCGCGCACATCCTCCGGTCGAGATTGCGAGGCCAGAAGGTCGCCGCGGGTCAGGTCGATCTCGTCCGCGAGGCGCAGGGCGACCGAGTCGCCGGCGTGGGCGGTCTCCACCGGGCCGTCGGTGGAGTCGATGCCGACCACGGTGGTTTTCCGGCCGTACGGGGCGAGGATTTCGTCGCCGACGGAGACGGAGCCGGCGTTGACGCGTCCGGCGTAGGCGCGGTAGTCGCTGGCGTGCTCGCGCAGCACGTACTGGATGTTGAAGCGGAAGTCCAGGTCGTCGGCGCGGCCGTGGTGAACCGGGATGGTCTCCAGCAGCTCCAGCACGGTCGGGCCGGTGTACCAGGGCGTTTCCGCGGACAGTTCAGCGACGTTGTCGCCCTTGAGCGCGGAAATCGGCACCACGTGCGGGTCCTCGATGCCGAGCTCGGCGGCCTTGGCGTCGAAGGTGGTCTTGATCTCGTTGAAGGTTTCCTCCGAGTAGCCGACCAGGTCGATCTTGTTCACCGCGAGGATCACGGTGCGCACGCCCAGCAGCTTGGCCACGGTGAGGTGGCGGACGGTCTGCTCCACCACGCCGTTGCGGGCGTCCACCAGCAGCACGACCACCTGGGAGGTGGACATGCCGGTTACGGTGTTGCGCGTGTACTGCACGTGCCCCGGGGTGTCGGCGAGGATGAAGGTGCGCTTGTCGGTGGCGAAGTAGCGGTAGGCCACGTCGATGGTGATGCCCTGTTCGCGTTCGGCGCGGAGCCCGTCGACAAGCAAAGAAAGGTCGAGGCCCTCGAAGCCCCTGTCGGCGGAGGTGCGCTCGACCGAGGCGAGCTGGTCCGCGAGCACGGACTTCGTGTCGTGCAGGAGGCGGCCGACGAAGGTGGACTTGCCGTCGTCGACGGAGCCGGCGGTGCACAGGCGCAGCGTTTCGCGGTCCGCCAAAGCAGCCGCGGCGGAGGTGGGAGTAGTCATCAGAAGTAGCCTTCCTTCTTGCGGTCTTCCATGGCGGATTCGCTCAGGCGGTCGTCGGCGCGCGTCGCGCCGCGCTCGGTCAGGGTGGAGTTTGCGATCTCGACGAGCACCTCGTCGATCGTGGACGCGTCCGAATCAACCGCGCCCGTGCAGGACATGTCGCCCACGGTGCGGTAGCGCACGCGGCGGGTCTCAAGCTCCTCGCCGTCGCGCGGGCCGCCCCACTCGCCCGGGGTCAGCCACATGCCGTCGCGGCCGAACACCTCGCGGTCGTGCGCGAAGTAGATCGACGGCAGGGCGATCCCGCGCGCGCCGATGTACTCCCACACGTCCGCCTCGGTCCAGTTGGAGATGGGGAACACGCGCACGTTCTCGCCCGGCAGCGTCGCGCCGTTGTACAGGTCCCACAGTTCCGGGCGCTGGCGGCGCGGGTCCCAGCCGCCGAAGGAGTCGCGCACGGAGAACACGCGCTCCTTGGCGCGGGCGCGCTCCTCGTCGCGGCGCGCGCCGCCGAGCACTGCGTTGTAGCCGACCTCTGCGATGGTCTCCACCAGCGGCACGGTCTGCAGCGGGTTGCGGGTGCCGTCGGGGCGTTCCTGCAGGTCGCCGCGGTCAATCCAGTCCTGCACCTCAGCCACGCGCAGGCGCAGGCCGTGCTTCTCCACGAGCTCGTCGCGGAACTGGATCACCTCCGGGAAGTTGTGCCCGGTGTCCACGTGCAGCAGCTCAATCGGCATCGCCGCCGGCGCGAAGGCCCGGCGCGCCAGCTCGAGCACCACGCACGAGTCCTTGCCGCCGGAAAACAGCAGGCCGATCTTGTCGAACTGCCCGGCCACCTCGCGGATGATGTGGATGGACTCGTTTTCCAAGTCCTTCAGGTGCGGCGACAGCTCAGTTGTCGTTGTTTGCGTCATCTTCTCTAACACTCCTTTTATTCGTGCAGGCCGCACTCGGTCTTGGATGCGAACGCCCAGCGCCCCGCGCGCGGGTCCTCTCCTTCTGCCACCGGCATGGTGCAGGTGGCGCAGCCGATGGAGGGATAGCCCTGGCGGGTCAGCGGGTGGATGATCAGGTCGTTGTCCTCCTCGAAGGCCTCCGTGTCCTCCAGCGACCAGGTCACCAGCGGGGAGATCTTCAGCCGCCCGGTGTTATCCAGGCTCAGCGCGGGTGCCTCGGCTCGGGTGGGGCCGTCGGCGCGGCGCAGGCCGGTGATCCAGCCGGCGTACGGGCTCATGTGCACCGCCAGCGGCTCCACCTTGCGCATGCGGCAGCACGCGCCGGGGTTGCGCAGGTACAGGTTCGGTCCGTACACCTCGTCCTGCTCCGGGCGGGAAAGTTGCGCTTTCGCGCGCACGAGTTCGTGCGTCGGGTAGCGCGCCTCTACCGCGTCGGCGACCTCGAGGGTCTCCGGGAAGTGGTACTCGGTGTCCAAAAAGAGGAAGTCCGCGTCCGGCAGGTGGCGCTCGGCCAGCTCCGCCAGCACGGTGTTTTCCATGGACAGGGTCACCACGAGCTTGCCGGGGGCGTGCTCGTGAGCCCAGCTCAAGATGTCGGCGGCGGATGCGTCGTAAAGCTTGGGTGCCCACTCCTCTACGAGCTGAGCGTTTTGCTTCGCGACGTCCTCCGGCAACGCCGCCGTCTCCCTCGGCCCCTCCGGGCTGATCTCGGGGTCGCGGAAGTTTCCTCCCGGCTGGTTGAGCAGGTTGGTCATCGCTTCTCTTCCTTCACTACTGCGGTGTGCCCGTTCCGTGCCAGGGAGGCCTGCAGCGCCTCCTCCGTCGACGGCGCGGGCGCGTGCGGGGTGTCCGGATCGTCCTGGCCGTGGTACTTCACCTCGAAAACGCGCAGGCACTCCCCGCATTTCCAGGCAAAGTCCGTCTCCTCGTTGGGCCAGAGGTCCTCCCCGCCACAATAGGGGCAAAACGAGGGGAAATTGCGGTTCGGATTCGGGGCCCGGCGAAAGCTCATCGCAGGTCGTCCTCGTCCGCGCGCGCCACCCATTGACGGAATGTTTCCCCGTCCTCGCGCTTGTCCACGTAGTGCTGCACCACGCGCGTGACGTAATCCGTCAGCTCCGTGGACAGCACCTTGTGGCCGCGCACCTTGCGGCCGAAGTTCGCGCCCTCGCCGATGGTGCCGCCCAGGTGCACTTGGAAGCCCTCGACCTTCTCCCCGGCATCGTTTGCCACCATCTGGCCCTTCAGGCCGATGTCGGAAACCTGGTGGCGCGCGCACGCGTTCGGGCAGCCGTTGAGCGAAATGGTGATCGGGGAGTCCAGGTCGCCGAAGCGCTCCTCCAGCTCATCCGCCAGCTCGATCGCGCGGGACTTCGTGGTCACGTGCGCGAGCTTGCAGTACTCCAGGCCGGTGCAGCTGAGCAGGCCGCGGCGGAACTCGGAGGGTGTGGAGTACAGGCCCATCTCCTCCAAGTCAGCCTGCAGCTTCTCGACGTCCTCCGGCGTGACCCCGAGCAGCAGCACCTCCTTAAACGGGGTGAAGCGCAGGTCGGTCACGCCGTAGCGTTCTGCGAGGTCGGCCAGCGCGATGAGCTGCTCGCCGGACATGTGGCCCAGCGTGGGTTTCACGCCGATGTAGACGTTGCCGTCCTTCTGCTCGTGCACGCCGATGTGGTCGCGGTCGACCAGGTTGTTGGGGGCCTTTGGTCCGTCCGCAAGCTTGTAGCCCAAGTAGTCCTCTTCGAGGATCTGGCGGAACTTCTCCACGCCCCACTCCTTGACCAGGAACTTCAGGCGCGCGCGATTGCGCAGGCGGCGGTAGCCGTAGTCGCGGAAGATGCGCACCACGTTCGCCCACACCTCCGGCACCTGCTCGAGGGTGACGAATGCGCCGAGGGACTGCGCGAGCATCGGGTTGGTGGACAGGCCGCCGCCGACGTAGCACTCGAAGCCGGGGCCGAGCTCGGGGTGCTCGATGCCGATGAAGGCGAGGTCGTTGATCTCGTGGACGACGTCCTGGCGGGCGTTGCCGGAAATCGCGGTCTTGAACTTGCGCGGCAGGTTCTGGAACTCGTCGTCGGTGACGATCTGCTGGATCTCGCGGATCGCCGGGGTGGCGTCGATGATCTCGTCCTTGGCGATGCCGGCGACCGGGGAGCCCAGGATCACGCGCGGCACGTCGCCGCAGGCGTCCCAGGTGTTCAGGCCGTTTGCCTCCAGCTTGTCCCAGATGGCGGGGACGTCCTCGATGCGCACCCAGTGGAACTGGATGTTCTGGCGGTCCGTCAGATCCACGGTGGAGCGCGCGTAGTCGCGGGAGAGCTCGCCGACGGCGCGGGCCTGCGCGGTGGAGCAGATGCCGCCGTCGAAGCGGATGCGCATCATAAAGTACTTGTCTTCGAGCACGCTGTTGTCCTCGCCGGTGAACTCGCCGCCCAGGTTCTGCTTGCGCTGGGTGTACAGGCCGAGCCACTTAAAGCGCGGGTACAGGTCCTCGCGGTCGATGGAGTCGAAGCCGCCCTTGGAGTAGACGTCGATCACGCGCTGCTTGACATCCAGGACCGGGGACTCCTGCTTGATCTCCTCGTCGTGGTTCAGCGGCGTGGAGCCGTCGATAAGCCACTGCCCCTCCGGCTTTTTGGCGCGTGTCCTGGGCTTCGTGGGTGCGCTCATCTACTCTCCCTAACTAGACAACTCTGTACGCATCCGGGCAGCCCGGAGCTATTGCTGGCCAATAGTGCCGGACTACTCGGTCTAAAACAACCGGACTTTCGAAAGTGCCGGTTAATGCCGTGAATGTAAAGGATTTTGGGGTGGGCCGAATGAAAATTGGAATAGGTTTAAGACCACTCGGTCTATACGCTATAGTGTCCAACATCAACACACCCTTTTGCGAAAGGACAACAAACTTATGAGCCTGCGCGTCGCCGTAGTTGGAGCCGGCCCAGCCGGCATTTACGCCTCCGACCTGCTAATCCGCAACGAAGAGCACGACATCCACGTCGACCTCTTCGAGCAGATGCCCGCCCCCTTCGGCCTGATCCGTTACGGCGTGGCCCCCGACCACCCGAGAATCAAGGGCATTGTGAAGTCCCTGCACAACGTGCTGGACAAGGACAACCTGCGCCTGATCGCCAACGTCACCGTCGGCCGCGACATCACCATCGACGACCTGCGCGACTACTACGATGCCGTCGTTATCTCCACCGGCGCCGTGCGCGACCGCGAGCTGCTCATCCCGGGCGGCGACAAGTCCATCGGCGCCGGCGAGTTCGTCGGCTTCTACGACGGCAACCCCCGCTTCGAGCGCAACTGGAACCTCGAGGCCAAGGAAGTCGCCGTCGTCGGCGTGGGCAACGTGGCCCTCGATGTCTCCCGCATCCTGGCCAAGACCGGCGACGAGCTCACCGTCACCGAAATCCCGGACAACGTCTACGAGTCCTTGAAGAACAACAAGGCGGAGACCGTGCACATGTTCGGCCGCCGCGGCCCCGCCCAGGCGAAGTTCACGCCGAAGGAGCTGCGCGAGCTCGACGAGTCCGACACCATCCAGGTGCTCGTGGACCCCGAGGACATCGACTACGACGAACTGTCCGAGCAGGTCCGCCGCTCCGACAAGTCCGTCGACCTGAACTGCCAGGTGCTGGAGCAGTACGCCATGCGCGAGCCGGACGACGCGCCGCACAAGATCCACATCCACTTCTTCGAGGAGCCGGTGGAGGTGCTCACCGACGACTCCGGTGCCGTGACCGGCATCCGCACCGAGCGCCAGGAGCTCGACGGCAACGGCGGCATCCGCGGCACCGGCAAGTTCACCGACTGGCCGGTCCAGCAGGTCTACCACGCGGTGGGCTACCGTTCCGAGCCGGTCGAGGGCGTGCCGTTCGACCTCGAGCGCCACGTCATCCCCAACGACGGCGGCCACGTCCTGGTCACCGCCGAGGAAGGCGCCGCACCGGAGGACAAGCTCTACGTCACCGGCTGGATCAAGCGCGGACCGGTGGGCCTGATCGGCAACACCAAGTCCGACGCCAAGGAAACCACCGACATGCTCATCGCCGACGCGGACGCCGGCAAGCTCGCCGCGCCGATGCACACCGGCGCCGACGACATCTTCGACCTGCTGCGCGAGCGCGGCGTGGACTACGCCACCTGGGAAGGCTGGTACAAGCTCGACGAGGCCGAGCGCGCGCTTGGCGCCGCCGACGCCAACTTCCCGCGCGAGCGCAAGAAGATCGTGGAGTGGGAGGACATGCTCGGCCACTCCCGCTTCCAGGGCTAGGCGCTGGCATCCCGCTGCTGCCCTGGCCGCAAAAGCCGATATCGGCATATAGCCCGACCGCCGAGCCGCGACCTGGGCATTTACAGCGGCGCGCCCTGTAAACGCCGATATCGGCGTTTAGACAGCAGCGGTATCGCAGCCGCGGCCCCACCGGTCTACGATTGCCCCGGACAAAAAGAGAGGGGCACTCATGGATCTCATCCGCCTCACCGCACGCTTTGGCAAGCGGTACAGCGGCAAGATCGCGCTGGTCATCGCGCTGCAGCTGGTCACCACCCTGGCAACGCTGTACTTGCCAGACCTGAACGCGGACATCATCAACAACGGCGTCGCCCAAGCGGACGTGCCGTACATCTGGCGCACCGGCCGCACGATGCTGGTGGTGGCGCTGGTGCAGATCGCGGCGGCGATCGCGGCGGTGTGGTTCGCCTCCCAGGTGGCCATGAACACCGGCCGGGACATCAGGGCCGCCGTGTACGACCGGGTGTCCGATTTCGACAGCGAGGAGATGGCGCATTTCGGCGCCGCCACGCTGGTCACCCGCGGCACGAACGACGTCCAGCAGGTGCAAATGACGTTCCTGCTGTTCATGAACTTCATGGTCGCAGCACCCATCATGGCCATCGGCGGCATCATCATGGCGCTGCGCCAGGACGCGGGTATGTCGTGGCTGGTGGTCGCGGCGGTGCTCGTCCTGGCCGTCGTGGTGGGCATCACCGCCGCGGTCCTGATGCCGCTGTTTAAGCGCATGCAGAAGAAGCTGGACGCGATCAACGGCCTGTTGCGCGAGCAGATCGCGGGTATCCGCGTGGTGCGCGCGTTCGGCCGCGAGGACCACGAGGCCGAGCGTTTCACGGAGGCGAACCACGACATCACCAGGCTGAGTCTGAACATCGGCCGGGTGTTCGTGACCATGTTCCCGGTGATCATGCTCATCCTCAACCTGGCCACGGCCGCGGTGCTGTGGTTCGGCGGCCACCGCGTGGACGAGGGCCTGGTGGAGGTCGGCTCGCTCACCGCGTTCATGCAGTACCTGATGCAGATTCTCATGGCGGTGATGATGGGCGTGTTCATGCTGATGATGCTGCCGCGCGCCATCGTCTGCGCCGACCGCATCGAAGAAGTGCTCGGGCATGAGGTGAAGGCGCCGGTGACCGGAGGGGCGTCGTTAGGCAAGGGCTCCGTGCGCTTCGAGGACGTCTCCTACACCTACCCGGGCGCGGAGAAGCCGGTGCTGGAGCACATCTCGTTTGAGGCGGCGCCGGGGACGACGACCGCGATCATCGGCTCAACCGGCAGCGGCAAGACCACGCTCGCGGGGCTGTTGCCCAGGCTGTACTCGCCGACTTCGGGGCGCGTGCTTATCGACGGCCATCCGGTCACCCACATCCCGCGCCAAGACCTGGTGAAAGCCGTCGCGATGGTGCCGCAGAAACCGTGGCTGTTCTCCGGCACGGTGGCGTCGAACCTGCGCATGGGCAACCCGGGCGCCACGGATGATGAGCTGTGGGCGGCGCTGCGCGTCGCGCAGGCCGGGTTCGTGGACGATCTGGACATGCCGATTGCCCAGGGCGGCACCAACGTCTCCGGCGGGCAGCGCCAGCGCCTGTGCATCGCGCGGATGTTTGTGGCGGATCCGAAGGTGTACGTCTTCGACGACTCGTTCAGCGCGCTGGACGCGACCACCGAGGCGAACCTCAACGCCGCGATGCGCGAGATCGTGCAGGACCGCACGGTGATCGTGGTGGCGCAGAAGGTGTCCTCGATCAGGCACGCGGACCAGATTCTGGTGATGGAGGCCGGGCGCATCGTCGCTCGCGGCACGCACGACGAGCTGCTCACAACCAGCGAGACGTACCGGGAGATCGCGGCGAGCCAGGCGGAGGTGGACGCATGAGCAACCAGCACGGATCCGAGCTGACAGACGACCAGCTCGCCGAATACGAAGAGAAAATGGCGGGCGACGACTACTCCAACAAGGCGCCGCGCAAGGCCAAGCAGTTCTGGCCGTCCGCCAAACGCCTGCTGGGGCTGCTCGCGCCGTACAAGATGGCGCTGACGGCGGTGTTTGTCATGAACGCCGTGTCCGTGGTGCTGGCCGTGTACGCGCCGCGTGTGATGGGCCGGGCCATGGACGTGATCTTCTCCGGCGTGATGTCCAAGCACATGCCGCCGGGCACCACCAAGGAGCAGGCGATCGAGGGGCTGCGCGCCGCGGGCCAGGACCGGTTCGCGGACATGGCCTCGGCGATGGAGCTGACCCCCGGCTCCGGCATCGACTTCGACCGCCTTGGCCAGCTCATCGCGCTGGTGCTGGCGCTGTACGTGGCGGCGTCGTTGCTGATGTGGGCCCAAGGCGCGATTTTGAACCGGCTGACCATGCGCGCGGTGTTCAACCTGCGCGAGCGAGTGGAGGCGAAGCTCAACAACCTGCCGCTGCGCTACTTTGACACCCGCCAGCGCGGCGACGTGATGTCGCGCACCACCAACGACGTGGACAACGTGCAGCAAGCGTTGCAGCAGTCCCTGTCCTCGCTGTTCAACGCGATTTTGACGGTGGTGGGCATCCTGGTGATGATGTTCGCTATCTCCTGGCAGCTGGCACTAGTGGCGCTGCTGGCCATCCCGCTGACCGGCCTGGTCATGGGCCTGGTGGGCACGCGCAGCCAGAAGCAGTTCACCACCCAGTGGAAGGCCACCGGCGATGTGAATGGGCACGTGGAGGAATCCTTCTCCGGCCACGATGTGGCGGTCATCTTCGGGCGCACCGACGAGCTGCGCCGCACCTTCGACGAGCGCAACAACGAGCTCGCGGGCGCGGCGCAGAAGGCGCAGTTTTTGGCCAACTCGATGCACCCGACCATGCAGTTCATCTCGTACCTGTCGTACGTCGCCATCGCGGTGCTCGGCGGGGTGAAGGTCGCTTCCGGCAAGCTCACGCTCGGCGACGCCACCGCGTTCATCCAGTACTCCCGCCAGTTCAACCAGCCGCTCGGCGAGATCGCGGGCATGATGCAGATGCTGCAGTCCGGCGTGGCGTCCGCGGAGCGCGTCTTCGAGCTTCTCGACGCTGAAGAGGAACCCGAAGACAGCTCCCAAGCCCGCATCAACGGCCGCGCCGAGGGCCTGGTGGAGTTCCGCGATGTCTCCTTCTCCTACACCGACGAGCCGTTGATCCAGGACCTGAACCTGCGGGTAGAGCCGGGCCAGACCGCCGCGATTGTCGGCCCCACCGGCGCCGGCAAGACCACGCTGGTGAACCTGATCATGCGCTTCTACGACGTCGATTCCGGCGCGATCACCCTCGACGGGGTGGACATCCGGGACTTTTCCCGCGAGAACCTGCGCGGCCAGATCGGCATGGTGCTGCAAGACGCGGTGCTGTTCAAGGGCACGATCATGGACAACATCCGCTACGGCCGGCTCGACGCCACCGACGAAGAGGTCATCGAGGCCGCGAAAGCCACCTACGTGGACCGCTTCGTGCGCTCGCTGCCGGACGGCTACGACACGGAAGTCGACCAGGACGGCGGGTCCGTCTCCGCCGGTGAACGCCAGCTGATCACGATTGCGCGCGCGTTCCTGTCGCAGCCGGCGCTGCTGATCCTGGACGAGGCGACCTCGTCGGTGGACACCCGCACCGAGGTCATGGTGCAGCAGGCCATGCACGCGCTGCGGTCCAACCGCACCTCGTTTGTCATCGCGCACCGCCTATCCACCATCCGGGATGCGGACGTGATCGTAGTGATGGAAGACGGACGCATAGTGGAGCAAGGTTCGCATGCGGAGCTCGTCGAAAAGCAAGGTGCGTACTGGCGCCTGCACCAATCCCAGTTCAGCGAGTAACCCACAGCAAATTCACACGTTTCCCAAATATTCACCTTGCGGACACCGTTCCATTAACGCGGCGACCATACGCTGGCGGGCGAACCTATGTCAGCTGACTGATTGGGAAACCATGAAACGTGAAGAAACCGGCGGATCTTCCGTCGCCACGGCCGACAACACCGGCCGCACCGAAGAAGACGAGAACAAAAACCTCGAGGACCTCGACGTCGACGACGACAGCGAGCGCAAGGACCCGCTCGGCTTCCTCCCCCTCGACGGCAAGGCCAAGGAGATCGCCAACTGGATCGCCGTGATCATCGGCATCTGGATCCTGCTCAACGGCGTGGGCATGATCGGCGACGGCTTCAAGGGCATCGCCGGCGACCGCGCGGAGGAGCTGTTCTCCTTCGCCGAGAACCCGTTTGTGGGCCTGGCTATCGGCATCGTGGCCACCGCGATCATTCAGTCCTCCTCCACCACCACCTCGATCGTGGTGGGCATGATCGCCGGCGGCCTGCCGCTGAACATCGCGATTCCGATGCTCTTCGGCGCGAACATGGGTACCTCCGTGACCTCCACCCTGGTGGCGCTTGGTCTGGCCGGTAACAAGAAGCAGTTCCAGCAGGGCTTCTCCATGGCCACCGTGCACGACTTCTTCAACCTGATCGCCATCCTGATCTTCTTCACGCTGGAAATGCTCACCGGTTTCCTGGGCAAGACCGCGACGGCGATTGCGCCGTCGCTGTCCGGCTCCGGCGAGGGCGTGGTCTCCGGCATCTTCGAGTCCATCGGCGACTTCATCGACATGATCACCGAGCCGCTGGTGGGCCTCGCCGGCAGCCTGGTCGAGCCGCTGGGCGACGTCTGGGGCGGCGTGGTCCTGGCCGTGCTGGGCATCGTCCTGATCCTGTTTTCCATCCAGTTCATCGGCAACATCCTCAACGCGCTTCTGGTGGGCAAGGCGCAGGACATCCTGTACGCAGCACTGGGCAAGAACGCCTTTGTGGGCGTGCTCTCCGGTGCCGCCATCACCACCCTGGTGCAGTCCTCCTCCACCACCACCGCACTGACCGTGCCGCTGGCCGCCTCCGGCAAGTTCAAGGTGCGCACCCTGTTCCCGTTCGTGGTCGGCGCCAACATCGGCACCACCGTCACCGGCCTGATCGCCGCGTTCTCCGCCTCCGGTGCCGAAGCCGAGGCCGCGATGGCAGGTGCGCTGGTGCACACCCTGTTCAACACCTTCGCCGCGATCCTGATCCTGGGCGTGCCGTTCTTGCGCAAGCTCCCGCCGGCCGGCTCCGACTGGCTCGCAGCCATGGCAACGAAGAACAAGCTCTACGTCTTCGCGTGGATCGGCGGCGTGTTCTTCCTTATCCCGATTCTGGCCGTGTTCATCTCCAACGCACTCTCCTAAGGAGCCCCCGAAATGACTACTCCCGAGAACCCGACCAACGCTTCTGGCGAGACCCCCGACCTGTCCCCGCTGGCGCAGGATCTGATCAACCGCGAAGCCCCCGACGCCGAGCTGCACGCGCTGCTGCACGAGCTGGAGGAGACCGCGGATGAGCTGCGCGACGAGCTGCAGGCCCGCCTGGGCAACCGCGACAAGCTGGAGGGCGAACAGGCCCGCGCCCACCGCAAAATCAACCCGAACGTCACGCCGGAGCAGGAGGAAGAACTGAAGAACTTCCCCGAGTACTGGGCAAACTCCAAGGGCTCCTGGAGCAACCTGTTCAAGCTGCTGCGCGAGCTGCGCAACGAGATGCGGGAGGGCAAGGGTAATGCGTAAACGACTCACCGCCACCGCCGCACTGGCCGCCGTCGCTGCCCTGGCCGTCGGCTGCGGCAACGACACCACCCCGGGCGAGGACGCCATCAAGGTCACCGGCTCCTCCACCGTCGAGCCGATCACCAGCTACATGGCCAACCGCTACGACTTCGACGTGGACATCGACGCGGTCGGCTCCACCGACGGCTTCGAGGTGTTTTGCGCCGGCGACGCCGACATCAACGACGCCTCCGTGGCCATCCCCGGTGCCGGCGCGGACGTGGACTACCAGAAGCAGTGCGCCGATGCCGGCGTGAACTTCATCGAGCTGCCCATCGCTTTGGACGCCATCACGCTGGTCAAGCACCGCGACAACGACTGGGCCCAAGACCTTTCCATCCAGCAGCTGCACGACATCTGGGCGAAGGACTCTTCCGTGACCAAGTGGTCGGACATCGACCCGTCCTGGCCGGACGAGGAAATCACCCTCTACGGCCGCCCGGACGGCTCCGGCACCCTGGGCGTGTTCGAGCAGCTCGTGCTCGACGGCGACGAGATCCGCGACGACTACCAGTCCACCGACGACATCCAGGAGCTGTCCAAGTGGGTCTCCGAGGACGTCAACGGCTTGAGCTTCATGGGCATCGGCAACTACCTGGCCACCGAGGACCCGACACGCAACCGCATCGACAACGTGCTTGTCGACGGCATCGCCCCGACCGCCGATGAGGCAAAGAGCGGCAACTACCCGCTGGCGCGCCCGCTGTTCATCTACGTCAACGAGGACTCCGCCAAGCGCGACGACGTCAACGAGTTCGTCACCACCTACCTGGACAAGGTCGAAGCCGTGCTGCCGCGCGTGTACTTCTACCAGCTGCAGGAAGACGAGTACGACAGGGCGAAGAAGCGCTACGAGGACCGCGAAACCGGCGCTGACGAGCGCTGGCAGTAAGCCACCTTCACTGCTTTCCGCCGCGCCCCGGACGTGCATGACAGCCGTCCGGGGCGTTACTATGTCCGGCGTGAGCACCCCCTACGGCAACTTCAGAATCGGCGACCAGGAGCGCATGGACGCCATGGACACCCTCGGCCGCGCACTCGGCGAGGGCCGGCTCAACATGGGCGAGTTCGACGACCGCTGCCGGCAAGTCGCCGAAGCGCAGGTCCACTCCGACCTCGAGCCAATTTTGGGGGATCTGCCGCCGCAGCCGGCCGCTAGCGCCGTCGAGAGGCAAGAAGTGCACTCGGGCGACGTGTTTTACAGCGGCCGCGAGATTATGCAGGCGCGCCGCTCCGGCAAGCGCATGCGCGCGGGCGTCTTCTGGCTGGGCACCGTGGGCGCGTTCGGTCTGACCGGGATTGCGCACCCGGTCTTCCTGCTGATCATCCCCACCCTGTTCATCCTGCTGTACGTGATGAAGGTGGGCCCGGACTCCTGGTACACCCCCAGCCTGCGGCAGCTGGAGCAGCAGCGCCGCCAGGAGATCAAGCGCCGCCAGCTGGAGATCGAATCCGCCAAGGCGCACCAGCAGGCCATGATGCGGGTGCAGCGCAAGGATCAGTTCAACCAGCTGACCTCGGATGCGCTCGATGTCGCGCAAAACACGATAAACCGCTTCCGCAAGAACTAAAGAGGCCTACAGTGGTGTGGCATGAGTGAGCCACTGCAAAAGCACCGCCATTTCGACCAAGCGGACAAACTGAAGAACGTCTTCTACGACATCCGCGGGCCGGTGACCGCCACCGCGGAGAAGATGGAGCGCGACGGCCACACCATTTTGAAGCTCAACACCGGTAACCCGGCCGTCTTCGGCTTTGAGGCGCCGGACGTGATCATGCGCGACATGATTGCCAACCTGCCCACTTCCCAGGGCTACACCACCTCCAAGGGCATCACCTCGGCTCGGCGCGCGGTGGTCACGCGCTACGAGATGATCGACGGTTTCCCACCCTTCGACATCGACGACGTCTACCTGGGCAACGGCGTGTCCGAGCTGATCAGCATGACCACTCAGGCGCTGCTCAACGACGGCGACGAAATCCTCATCCCCGCCCCCGACTACCCGCTGTGGACCGCAGCGTCCACGCTCGCCGGCGGCAAGGTCGTGCACTACATGTGCGACGAGGAGGACAACTGGAATCCCTCGCTCGAGGACATCCGCTCCAAGGTCACCGACCGCACCAAGGCGATCGTGGTGATCAACCCCAACAACCCCACCGGCGCCGTGTACTCGCGCGAGGTGCTCGAAGGCATCGCCAACATCGCCCGCGAGCACGAGCTCATGGTGCTCTCCGACGAGATTTACGACCGCGTGCTTTACGACGGAGCTTCGCACATCTCCATGGCAGAAATCGCCCCCGACCTGCTGTGCATCACCTTCAACGGCCTGTCCAAGGCCTACCGGGTGTGCGGCTACCGCGCCGGCTGGATGGTGATCACGGGGCCGCGCCGCCGCGCCAAGGGCTTCATCGAAGGCCTTGATTTGCTGTCGGGCACCCGGTTGTGCGCGAACGTGCCCGGACAGCACGCCATCCAGGTGGCACTGGGCGGACGGCAGTCCATCTACGAGCTCACCGCCGAGGGCGGGCGCCTGCACAAGCAGCGCAACGTCGCAGTGCGGAAGCTCCGCGAGATCCCGGGGATCTCCGTGGTGGAGCCGAAGGGTGCGCTGTACTGCTTCCCCAAGATCGACGCGGAGATGTACAACATCCACGACGACGAGAAGTTCATGCTGGACCTGCTCAAATCCGAAAAGATCCTGATGGTCCAGGGCACCGGCTTCAACTACCCCACCCCGGACCACTTCCGCGTGGTCACCTTGCCTTGGGCGTCACAGCTGGAAAACGCCATCGAGCGCCTGGGCAACTTCCTGGCGGACTACCACCAGCACTAGGGGTTCCGGCGGTGGCTTAGACGAGGTATCCTGCGCATATGACTTCCGTGCCCGTCCCGAGGGAGGCGTTCCGCGATAACGCGCGAACCCTCCGTCAGGCGATGCGCGAAGCAGCGCAAACATCATCGGCGAATGTTGTTCTTTCCCATCGCCAAGCAGAAACGATTCTGCGTGTGCTGGAGAGTGCGGATTCAGAATTCGAGCGTCGCCAGCATGTAGCTCGAAAACTTGCGGATTTCTCCAATGAAATCGGGTTCACCGAGTAGACGGATCCCGCGACGATGCGTGCCGGTCACCTTCGTCGATGCCAACATTCTCTTCTCTCGTGTCCTCAGAGACTACTTTCTCTACAGCGCACACATGGGTGCGCTGGAGCTTCGATGGAGCCAAGAGGTCCTGGATGAAATGTCGCGAAACCTCCGTGCCTCCATCGGCCTCAATGAATTCGATACTCGCCGGTTAGAAGAACTCATGAACGAGTTCCTTCCCGATGCGAAACTCAAAAGCCCAGTGTCCGAAGACGTGGTCCCCCGCAACGTGGATGTCCACCCGAAAGACCGCCACGTACTTGCAGCTGCGCTAAGCACTGACGCAGACATATTGCTCACCGACAACACGAAAGATTTTCCCGCTGAATGGATGACCCGCAAAGGCATCGATCTCGTTCAGTCCTCAGCAATGATCACCCGTCTTCTGGCGGACTTCCCGCGAGAATTTCGTGAAGCACACTTTCTCTGCGTAGAACTCTCCGCTTCTAAGGACGGAGAGACGGTCCTCAGCCAACTAGAGAAAGCGACGAGCCCTGGCACGGCAGCCAAGGTTCGAAGGTTCGTACGCCCATAACAGTCAACTGCACTGCAAGGTCTCGATGGTGACTTCGCGGGTGAGACCTATTCGCGCACAGAAATCCTCGTCATGGCTGACCAGGACGATCGCACCGGCGTAGCTGTCCAGTGCGGAGACGAGCCAGTCCACTGTGGAAATGTCGATATTGTTGGTGGGCTCGTCGAGAAGCAATAGCTTCGGGGCTGGGTGAGAAAGCAGGATACGGGCGAGCTCAACGCGGAATCGCTCCCCGCCGGACAGCGTGCCAACGGGGGCGTGCACGGTGTCGTTCTGAAACAGCAGCTGCGCAAGTTGGTCGCGGATATACTGCGGCTCTGCCTCGAGGTTGGTTTGCGTCACCAGCTCCAGCACCGTCAGCTCTGGGTTGAGCGTAATGCGCTGGCGAAGGTAACCCATGTCGTCGATGACGTAGCCTGCCTGCCCACTCGCGATGGAGTTGAGCAGCGTAGTCTTGCCGCTTCCGTTAGGACCGGTAATGTGCACCCGCTCGGGACCTACGACTGTCAGTCCGGGAATGTCCAAGACCCGGGTACCATTGGGCAGCTCGGTGCCGGGCAAATCGATAAAGACAGCTTGATCATCGCGGACTTTTTCCTGGGCTTTGTTGTAGGCGGCGAGCGCGCCCTCCACCGCTCCTGCGTGGGCCGACCCCCGTCTCGCCGCAGTCTTTTCAGACCTGTCCTTGTCCAATCCCATCGCCATGCCGGGCTTGCGCTTCGAGGCGGCGAACTTCTTTCCACGGCGCGCATCCCGATCGATGCGTGTCAGCATCGCTTCCCGCTCCTTGACCTGCTTGCGGTGGTTCGCTTTTGCGTCCCTCACCCCGCGTATCGCTGATTCCTGCTCCTGCGCGAGCGTCTCCTTGTATGCGGAAAAGTTGCCGGAGAACATTCGCAGCCGGCCGTCGTGCAGCTCAGCAATTTCGGTGGCGCTCTGCAGCAAGTCGCGATCATGACTTGCGACGAGCACAGGTACCGACGCCGCCTCCAGCACCCGTATGAGTTGCTCTTTCGCGTGGTGGTCGAGGTTGTTTGTTGGCTCATCCAAGACAACGAAGTCGGGGGCGCCGGAAAACAACGCGGCCAACGCTACCCGGACTGTTTCACCGCCGGAAA
>ERZ1030898.21-NODE-21-length-46705-cov-32.366945_pt1 | contig 46705 bp, 55 predicted proteins | sample MGYA00517298_ERZ1030898 | MGnify/ENA primary metagenome ERZ1030898 (study PRJEB33718, sample SAMN03159684) | human skin metagenome | collected 2014-05-20 | study: EMG produced TPA metagenomics assembly of the PRJNA266117 data set (Human skin bacterial metagenome... | reverse complement strand
TTCCGCGTTTCCTTGTTCCGCGTTTCCTTGTTCCGCGTTTCCTTGTTCCGCGTTTGCGCCGGTTTTTCCTTTTCGTGTTGTAGTATCGTGCTAGATCCACGTATTAATTGGTTAGAAAGGCATAGTGGTAATGGGAGTTTTTAGCTACCTTAAGGACTTGTTGGGCAAAGAGCCGGAGTCCTCAAATGAAGATGTGTACGTCGTAGACCCGGAATTTGAAGAGTCAAAGGCCGCGGGTGATACTAGCCAAAGTGGTTCTGGCTCTTCTATTGTCGCAGAGTCTAAGGAAGGTGCAGAGTCTGATTCCGGCGAGGATCATTCCGAGTCTCGGGAGTCTGCTTCTACAGCGCCGGAAGGTCTCATTAAGGACAAGGGAACGCTTGCGCACCTTTTGGAAGAGGAGAAGAATCGTCCGGAGTCGTTTGCAGCTCCGCGCGTAGGTGAAGAGGAGATTGCGCATTCTTTCGCGGCGGAGGATTTGGCTGAGGATTCGGAAGATGGGTTTGAGGTTCCGGAGTCTGAGGATTCTCGGCGCGAGGGTTCTGGTTCGTGGGGTGGGCAGTCTGAGGGTTCTGCTGCTGCGCGAGTTGAGAGTGGAGCTGAGGGTGTGAATGGTACTCCACACGCCGCGGTGGGTGACGAAGATGCGGTAGATACGGATTCTGACGAGGGTGTGGTTCTTCGTATTGAGGATGATTCTGATGGGTCTGCAGAGGGTGAGGTTGTGGTGCCGGAGGGTTCTGGGTCTCCTGTGGTTGAGCCTGAGGGTGTGGCTGGCGGATCAGGGGCTGTGGAAGATGGCGCTGATTCGGTAGTCAAGTCTGAGAACATGACTGGCGGGTTGGATCGTGTTGGTGATCCTGTTGTCAAGTCTGAGGACAAGACTATTGGGGTTGAGGACGTTGAGCCTGCCGAGGGTGAGGTTTCTTCTTCGGAGGATGTTGAAGTCAGGGCTTCTGTAGTTGAGCCTGTAGACGAGGCTGAGGATACTGACACGGGCCTCGCCGCTGAGGAGTCTGTGGGTGGGGTTTCTTCTTCGGAGGATGTTGAAGTCAAGGCTCCTGCGGTTGAGAATGAGGATGAGACTGGTGAGGTTGGGGGCGTTGAGCCTGTCGCCGAGGAGTCTGCGGGTGAGGATTCTTCTTCCGAGCGTGTTGATGATCTTGTGGTCAAGCCTGTAGGCGGTACTGTTGATACAGAGCATGCGGGAGATCCTGTAGTCAAGTCTGGTGACGAGACTGATTCGGAACCTGTGGTAGTAGAGGACTCTGAGGATACTTCTGCTGCAGAGGACGGCATGGATCTTGTTCTGGAGTCTGATGGACCACATGCGGAGACTATTGGCGAAGACAAGATGGGCTCTTCTTCCCTGGACAGTGACGAGCAAGCTGGCGGACTGGATAATGAGGAGTCTGTAGACCTAGGTACCGTAGCTGACGGGGGCGAGGACTTTGAGTCCTTGGAGGAAGAGGAGACGCATTCCCCTGTTGTAGAAGATACCCACTCGCCCGTTATAGAAGAGACTGACTCTCCTGCTGTAGATGTGGAAGATACCCACTCCCCGGTTGCAGAAGACGCAGTTGAGCCCGGCGCGGGGGACGCTGTTTCTGGTGGGGGAGTGGTTTCTGACGGCGAGGAAACTCTTGATGTCAAGTCTGAGGGCCAGACTTTGGATCTTGATGTGGACGACGCGGACGATTCTGCTGTGGAGCCATCTGAGGGTGTCTCCGTTGCTGATGGATCTTACGGGTCTATGTCGGTAGTTCCGTGGAGCGTGTATATGGCACGTCAGTCTGAGGAGAATGCTGATGCTGTGGGTGAGGATCAGGAAGATACAGCTGCGGGGGAGGACCTTGCCGTTGCTGATCAGTCAGGTGTGAGAGATCTTGCCTCCACTGTTGGGCCTGAAAATGACGCGGACTCTGTGGACGAGGGCGACGATCAGCTTATTGCGGCAGACGAAGAACCTGTAGAAGCCACAGTCGCGCCGGGCTTGTCTCTTGATGAGGAGAATGGTGTTGAGGATCAGGATCGTGGCGATGTTTCGTTTGTTGCGGATAGCGACGAAGATGCAGTCAGTGAGGCTGTTGACGAAGACTCTGATGAGAGTGTGGGCGAGCCTTCTGATCTTTTGGATGAGGACGAAGGTGGGGAGTTCGTTGAGGCTGAGGATTCTGACGAGAGTGAGGGTTCTTCGAGTGTCGTGAAGTCAGAGTTGGAGGTTGATCCGTCACTTATTGGCGGCTCTGACGAGTCTGAGACTAAGAAGGGTGATTCTGATGGCGGGCTGCACATTTCGATTCCTGGTTTCTAAGACCTAATTTTTAAGGCTGGTTCACCGCCCCGGTTCCTGTTGTGGTTCTGGGGCGGTTTTGTTTTTGGGAATTAATTTTCTTTAGCCAATATTGTTTTTTCAGGCAATCATGTTAGAGTGTGACACATAAGGAAAAGCAACTACAATTTTTGGGAAAAGGCTATGCACACACTGGACCTTGACCGCACATCACACCTCCTTATCAACCACGCCCTTAACAACCAGATCATCGATGTCTGCACCGAACTCGACACCAACCAGACACTAATTCATCTTAAAAACGGCTACCCGTTCTACGTAGGGGACCTTAGCCAGGGACGCATAATCTTAGTCCAGGATACTGACGAAGGACCTATTGCTGTTGTTGCTGGGTCCGTGGACGAGGCTTTTGCATTTCTGAAAGAGATGGCACAGCTTTAGTCCCCGGCGCGGGTATGATATACTTCTTTGCTGTATCATCAATTTGCAAGGAGCCTATTTTCCCATGCCTGAAATACAACTACGACCCTATCAAAAAGAAGCCGTAGAAGAAGTGTTCAAAGCATGGGACCGCGGCGTTCACACTCCAACAGTAGTACTGCCTACTGGGTCCGGAAAATCTGTCACCATGGCAGAGATTGTCCGCCAACTACATGAGAAAAACAGTGACGAAAAAATCCTCGTCCTCGCCCACCGCGCCGAGCTACTCAAACAGTTAAAAAAAGCAGTACATCAGCTTGACGATTCTATCACCGTCGGGACCGTAAAGGCGCAAACCCGCGAGTATGAAAGCGACGTCATTGTCGCTAGTGTCCAAACACTATCCGCCTCCGTCAACCACCTTGTAGCAATAGGAAAAATCCAAGCAGTCATTGTCGACGAAGCACACCACTATGCTGCAGAAACCTACAAGCGCGTCCTAGAAAACCTGGGCTCCTTCGACCGTGACGACTGGACACCCACGGTGGGCTTTACCGCAACATTGTGGCGCAGTGACGGTGGTTTGGAAAAAGTATGGAAAGAAACCGTCTACTCCAAGGATCTTAAATGGGCCATTGACGAAGGGTTTCTTGTCAAGCCTCGTGGTCTTGTTGTTGTCACCAAAACCATTGACTTGTCAAAGGTCCGCGTCGTTGCAGGCGACTATGTTAAAGACGAGCTCGAACAAGCCATGATGTCGTCAGTGGAGTCGACTGTTACTGCCATGGACACTCACTGCAGGGATCGTGCGTGCATTGTGTTCGCCGCGGGTGTCAATCACGCGTATGCTTTGGCTGATAGTTTAACTGAGGCTGGTATGCCTGCGGGTGTGGTTGTAGGCTCCATGTCGGATGATGAGCGCCGGGAAGTGTATGACGCGTTCAATTCTGGACGTTTGCATTCTATGGTGACTGTCACTGTGCTTACTGAAGGTGCAGATTTTCCCCGATGTGACTGTGTGGTCATGGCACGTCCTACGCAGTCGAAGTCCCTGCATTCACAGCAGGTGGGTAGGGCTTTGCGTTTGTATACGAACCCGGTAACTGGTGAGGAGAAAAAAGACGCGTTGGTGCTGGATCTAGCGGGGCATACACGGCGCATGTCTCTGGTGGATTTATCTAAGCTGGATGAGTCTTTTGAGGTAGATTTTGTTGACCCATTGGGGTTTGAGGTTGATGAACCGGAGCCCGAGGATGAGTCTGGAGGTGCTCGTCCGAAACCGCAGCGTCGGGGGGTGCTGGAGGTTGAGGAGGTGGATTTGTTTGATCCGGATAATGGTAAGCGCACGCCGCGGTGGTTGAAGACGTATGGGGGCACGATGTTTTTGCCGGGGGAGAGTTTCGTGACGTTTTTGCGCGAGGGCACAGGAAACATCTGGTATGTGGGGTGGATTACGTCTAAGGGTATGGTGGAAGGAAACTGGGTGTCTTCCCACGGGGATATTGCCTCTGCCATGGCATCTGCAGAAAGCTTCGCACGTGGTCGCGGAGACCTGCCTCTGCGATCAAAAAACCAGTTCAAGAACATTGCCCCTACAGAAAAGCAAATAAACTACGCACGAATCCTCGGTATCCCAGACCCGGATCAGTTTACTAAGGCCAGGTTGCAGGACGAGATTTCTTCCGCCCTAGCCTCACGACGCCTGGACGCCGGGCGCTAAATTCGGCGCACATTTTGACGACAATTTTCGCTGGTTTCTGAATATTTAGTGTTACCATAATGAAAGTTCTATGGCCTTGTATTGAGGCTGTGGGTTTTGCTTGTTGATTACTTTGGAAATGGAAACCGTAGTTTATGCTTAAGAAAACAGTCAGCCGGACGCTGTCCACAGCTGTCGCCTCTACCCTCGCGGTTGCGGGACTACCGTTCGTCGCCTCCCCAATCGCCAACGCCGCGCCGGGATCGTGTACACCTATCCACGTTGTTTCTGTGCCGGGCACTGCCGCTTCTGCGTCTGATGCTCCCACGGAGCCGCGTGCTATTGCTCCGAATTATGACGTAACTAAGATTCTGCAGGATCGTCTCGGTGCGGACAAGGTCAGTGGTTGGACCACTAACTACCCGGCCTCTGTTGGTGCTGTATCAATCTTCTGGCCGGTTATGGGCAACGGCAATACATGGGGATCAGAGATGGTGTCCTATGGTGAGTCCGCAAAGATTGGTATAGCTAACTCCGCTAAGCACATCAGTGAGTATAAGTCTGCTTGTCCGAACACGAAGTTTATGATCCTAGGCTACTCCCAGGGCTCTTCTGTTGCAGGTGACTTGGCTCGTGATATTTCTGCAGGCAAGGTTGCTGGTGTCACCCCAGATGACGTATCTAACGTCCTTCTGATTGCTGACCCTGGCCGTTCCAGTACTTCTGCTTATGATTCTTACACGGGCGACAAGTCCGTCCTATGGGGTCCTATCCCTCCAGGAAAGATGGGTAAGAACTTCGAGATCCTTGCCCCTGGTGAGGAGATTAACGATTCTCGCGTCGGTTGGACTGGTGAGCGTCAGGGCCGGTTTAAGGGCATGTACGGTAAGGTTTTGTCCCTTTGTGAGCCGGACGACTTGGCGTGTTCTGCCCCGCCAAACTCCATGCTGCGTGCGTTGGCGGACTATGCGGATAAGGAATCCCAACTTGCGGATTTGAATAGTGACTTGGGTAAGCGCGTGGGTGCCGCGGTGAAGAACTTTACCAGCAAGGGCGGTGTCCAGGCTGCTCAGGCTGGTGATATTCAAAAGGTCCAGGCACTGTTGGCAGGATCTGCTGCTGAGGCTAACATCACCATTGCGGACCTTCCAGCAGCTTTGAACCTGCTGTCTGAGTTGGCTGCTGTTCTTGGCGATAAGATTCACCCGCGTTGTGGTGAGGTGGATTTGGCTGAGGGACTCAAGCAAGTTATTGTGTCTACTTTGCCTCAGTTCATTAATGACCAAATGTCAATTAAGAACATTTTGCAGGCCATTAAGCAGTTCAATGTTCCTGTTCCGAAAGAAGTCATGGACGCCTTGATGACGGCTGACAAGATGAATGTTGGCGGAGTTCTTGATGGTATCTTGAAGCGTGCTTCTGGTCTTGTTGTGAACTTCATCGTTGATAAGGCTGCTGACATGCTTGGTGTCAAGCGTGTGGACCTGGAGAAGGGCGACCTGGCTGACTGGGGCTCCCAGATGGCATTGGCTGTTGGCTTCCCTGCTGCTCACGCAACTTACTGGGGTGATGCTAACCAGGTCAACGGTAAGCCTTCTGCTCGTTATGGTGTGGACTGGATGACTGAGTCTGGACGTAATGTTCTTGCTGGTAAGTCTTATGTTGCGTCTGCTAAGGGCAATAATCTGACTGATCCTAATAAGGAGATCGCTATTGAGGATCAGACCAAGGATAATGGTGAGCCGGTTTGCCCTGGTGATGATGTTCCGGGTCAGGAGAATCCTGGTGGTTCTGGTGATGACGGTGAGACCCCCGCACCGGGTGACGACGATAGTGAGACCCCCGCACCGGGTGACGACGATAGTGAGACCCCCGCACCGGGTGACGACGATAGTGAGACCCCCGCACCGGGTGATGACGGTGAAACCCCAGCACCGGGAGATACCACTAACCCAGGTGACTCCGAGGATAAGCCGGGCGCGGGCGATTCTGATTCAGGTACAAAGCCAGAAGAGACCGCTGATCCGGATGAGTCTCCTGATGCAGGTTCCACGCCAGACGAGGGCGATCAGTCCAACGTTGGCGACACCACACCAGGTGGCACTACCGGCAACGACAGTGACCAGGACACCAACCCTGCAACACCCACCGTTGACCTTGTAAGCCTCATGTCAAATTGGAACCTACCGAACATTATGATCAAACCGGGGGCCAAGACCACCATCCCAGGCCCGGAGAATGTCCCAGAAGGAACCGTGTTCTCCCTATCCGAGGGAACCCCTGAGTGGATCACTATTGACCCAGAAACAGGTGAGATCACAATTGACGCCCCTGCTGACGTTAACCCGGACGAGTTTAGCATCAAGGTTTCCGCTTCTAACGACGGAGCTGATACAAGTTCCAAGAACTTTACTGTAAAGACCATCGAAGCTGACACCTCCGCGCCGGGCAACGACCGCGGCGGTGACGACCGTTCTACTGGTAGCCGCATGCTGGCCCGTACAGGTGCAGACGCTTTGCCGCTTGCTCTTATGGGTATCGTGGCTATTATCACAGCCCTAGCAGCTCTGGGCTTGGCACGTCGTCGCAGTGCCTAGTAGTTAGCAAAAATACTTCAACCCCTTTTGTGTGGTTTTAACATTCAACCACACGGAGGGGTTGTTGTTTTTCCTGCCCATTGGGTAGAGTAAACGAGTACTTGTTTTTTTTGCTAGAAGGAAAATAATGAAAAAGCATATTCTCCAGGCTGCGGCTATTACCACAGCTGTTACTCTTGTCCCTGTAAGTTTCGCCTCCGCGGATGAGAACACCAACGCGGGTGTTCGGGTTCCTGCTTCTGAGCAGTGTAATGACGTGGAAATCATTACTGTGGCAGGCACAGGAGAGTCGAACGAGAACGACGACCCGAACTTCATTTATGGTCTCAAGCAGGGACGTAACTACACTGCCGATCTTGCTTTGTCTCACGATAAGGTGGGCGCGTGGCAGACTCCGTATTCTTCCACGGTAGGTATGGTCAACTCGGGTGGCAATAACCGCGGTGAGTTGCATTTGCCGTACGGTGAGTCCCGCGAGCAGGGTGTGGCTATCACTGAGCAGCACATTGTAGACGTAAAGTCCGCATGCCCTGGCACTAAGTTTGTGATTACTGGCTTCTCGCAGGGTTCTTCTGTTGCGGGTGACGTTGCTGCTGATTTGCAGGCAGGCAAGATTCAGGGCGCTGGCCCGGAGGATCTGTTTGCTGCTTACCTGATTTCTGACCCGAACCGTTCTCGTGTTACTGACGAGACTGTCACTACCCAAAATGGTGCTGTGGCCCGTAAGGGTGTCAACGGTGAGACTATTGTGGGCCTCGATCAGGGCGTGAAGCAAGATACTGAGGGTCTTGCAGGTCCTCGTTCTGAGGGTGCTTTTGCTGGCACAGACAATAAGGTGATGTCTTTCTGCCACCCGCAGGATATTGCTTGTTCTACTGACGCTGATGGTTTGATGCAGCGTATTGGTATGAAGATGGATAGCATTAAGCAGCATGATCAGCATTATGAGTATGCAGGCCACGATGGTTTGAAGAATGTGGATATTGCGAAGATGTTCGGTATCCGTTTGCTGCCGATCGTTGGTGCTGTGTATAACGGTAAGCCGGAGAAGGTTCACCGTTTGGTCAATGAGGTTGCCGATCACCGTCTCAATAACATGACTCAGTCTCAGCGTGAGGCTATGCGCGCTTTGGGTGAGGAGCTCATGGCTGTCGCTGAGGTGATTCGTGACTACAACGGTACTGTTCCGAAGTATGACGGTCAGATTTTGAGCAATGACGTTCCTGAGTTTGTGGCCCCGTTGGCTCAGGTGGCTACATTCTGGGATCCGCAGAAGAAGGGCCGTTTGGTTCCGTGGGTTACTCAGATGATGCCGCATCACTTGTCTTACTTCTCTAAGAATGAGATGGCTCAGACTCCGTATGGTCCGTGGACTGTTGGTGGTTCTGCTGTGGATGAGTTTGTGTATAGTGATTTGGATGCGCGTTTGACTGCTGCTGGTGTGAACTAGCAGATAGTCATAATCCCCCTCTTTCCACACCAGGAACAGAGGGGGATTATTTTTGTGTAAAAGGGGACTATTCCCAGGTTTTTAGTTCGCTTGTGCCAGGGTCGGCGTAGCTGATTTTTCCTTCTTTTCCATCAGGGAAGCAAGAGGTTCCGGTGATTGTTTTTCCGGGCTCGATGCTGCCGGAGCTGAGGGTGGATTTACCGCCGAGTTCTGGGAAGGTGGATTTGCCGTCGTAGGTTAGTACGAAGAAGATGTTGTTGTAGTCGCGGGGCTGGTCGGTGGTGTTGTTGATGGTGACGTCGGCGCAGAGGTGGGGTTGGCTTTCTTTGGGTGTGTCGACGGTTACTTTGAGGCCGTTGTAGTCGTGTTCTTTGCCGAATTGGGTGGTGCCTTGTGATTCGGGGGTGATGTCGTCGATGGTGGGGATGTTTTCGTTGGGGTTGTATCGGGGGTTGTGGTCGGGGTTGTTGGGTTGGTTTTGTGGTTTGGGGTTTTCTTGGTTGTTGGTGTTTGGTTCTTCGTTTTCTACGGTGGCGTTGTTGTCTTCTGTCATGACGTCGGGTTGGGTGGTGTGATCTTTGGTGGCTTCGCCTACGGTTTGGGTGTTTTCTTTGTCGTTGTTGTTGGTGGCGAGGTAGATTCCGGTGCCGACGCAGGCGAGTCCGAGGATTGCCGCGGCGGTGGTGGCGATGATTTTTTTGCGGTTTTTGTTGGGGGTGGGTTGTTGGTCGGTGGTAGGGGTTTCGTTCATGTGTTTCTCCTTTGTTTGCTGGGGGTATTATAGAGGATTTTTCTGTGTTTTTGGTGTTTGTTGGCCGCTAGTGGCCTAAAAATTTGTTTTTGGTGTATTATTGTGGCGTATTTGTTTCTCGTTTAAGGAGTGTTTATGCGTAAGTATGTTTTGCCTAAGTTGAAGGTGTATGCCTTGGAGTCGTCTGCTCGTGAGCGTGACATGCTGGTGTGTCGTATTGATGATATTAAGGAGGTGGATCCGGAGTTTGAGGTGGATGAGTTGTTGATTCCGCGCCGGGTTCGTGATCCTTTGTGGACTTCTCGTGAGGGGTTTGTTGGTTTGGGTGAGTTGTTGTTGGCTGCGTATGGTGAGTCTGTGGTGGATGTGGAGTTGAATGATGTGATGGCTGTGGCGTTGACGGATTTGGTGAAGGATGTGGATGATTTTGTGGAGCCGTATTCGGGGTGGGTTGAGCGTGTGGGTGAGCGTGATGAGGTTCGTCGTAATTTGGAGGAGGAGTCTGCTGCGGTGGAGTCGGAGCGTGAGGAGTTGCGTTCGCGTATAGAGGAGGCGCGGCGTCGTGTTGATGGGTAGTTGAGTTTGAGTTTGGACCTCCTGTTGTGTGCAGGGGGTCCTTTGTTTTGCCTTGTTGTTTCTTGTTTTGTGTTTTTAATTGGCGTTCAATTTGCGGATTAAAATAAGTACTGTTATTATAAACTAGTCAATTCAAAAACCTAAATAGGAAGACAAAGCCAACATGAAAAATTTCCTCACCGCAGCAGCCGCAGCAGCCGCCGCTGTCACCCTCACCGCCGCCTCCGCCTGGGCAGGCACCATCAACCAAGGTGACCGCGTACGTAACCAGGAATGGGACACCTGCACCGTAGGCTACGTACAAACCGGATCCGCCTACACCGCAGGACACTGCGGCAAGACGGGTGATACCATGTTCAACTTCCAAACCAACGAACAGATCGGCACCCTTAATAGCCACTACTCCTACCCTGGCGGCGAAGACTGGGCAGAAATCACCCTCAACGACACCACCACTGCAGGTGAAAACACCTACTCCGGAAACCAGGTCGTAAGCCCTGAAGACATTGAAGTAGGCGACACCATCCACTCCTACGGCGGCAAGACCGGCCAGCAGTACACTGGCACTGTCACTCGTACCGACGGGCACCAGGTACTAGCTACTGGCGAAGCTGGTGGACTGCCTGGTGACTCTGGCGGACCGGCCTGGATCGACGGCAAGGGTCTTGTCGGCGTATACTCCTCGTACTACACGGACGGTGCCCCAGAGGATAAGTACGCAGTAGGATTCCACTCAGTGGCACCAGAAGGAGCACCTCGTTATGAGGCAGCTCCGGAGGAGGTACCGGAGGAGAATCCAGTGCCTGCTCCTGACGTAGATCATGGTGACGCAGAGGCTGAGTCTGGTGATACTGCACCTGCACCGGAGGAGTCTCCGGATACTGATAAGCCGGAGACTGATAAGCCAGAGACTGAGTCTCCTGTAGTTGATCAGCCGGAGACTGATAAGCCAGAGACCGAGTCTCCTGTAGTTGATCAGCCGGAGACTGATAAGCCAGAGACCGAGTCTCCTGTAGTTGATCAGCCAGAGACTGACAAGCCAGAAACCGAGAAGGCAGAACCTAAGCCGGAGACTGAGAAGCCAGAGACTGAGTCCCCTGTAGTTGATCAGCCGGAGACTGACAAGTCAGAAACCGAGAAGGAAGAGGCTGAGGACAGTGCCGAGGACGGTGTCCACTACGAAGAGGCACCACTAGGATCTGAGGACGCTTACATTGAGGTCAAGGACTTCGACGACACTACCCTCCACGGAGCTCGCGGTGAGGTAGAAACCACGGAATCTGGTGCTACTTCGGAAACCACTTTGGATAACGAAGCAGAAACTTCTATAGATAACTCTGCAGAAAACACTCCGAATAACACTACGGATACTGTTCCGGAAGATACTGTAGAGGATACTCAGGACACTGCTGCAGCAGGACAGAATGAAGGTAACGAGTCTCGTACTCTTGCAAGCACTGGTGTAGGTAACTGGGTAGTTCCAGTATCTATCCTTGCAATAATCTTGATTATCGCTGGCGGCGTTGTGGTTTTCCGAAACCGCAAGAAGTAGAAATACTACTCCACAAAGAGCCCTTAAAACTAGGAATTAAAACCTGGTTTAAGGGCTCTTGCTTTTTTGATTAAACACCTATAGAATCAAAACCGCGCACTATTCGCAACGATCCAGGAAGGAGAAACCATGCTGCATATCGCACAAAAACTCATGCGACAGCGTGTCGTTGACTCCTGCCTGAATAAGATTAATACTTCGTTGCAGTATGTGCCCTTCGCCGAATGCAACCCAGGCACCGCGGAACCTTTTAGCTCTTAAAAGTCCGCTTTTCACGCTCATAGAGCACAATCATTTTCATTATTAGGCACATTTTTGTGTGCCTTACCACCTACTACAGTTGCGTTCGAAAGGAGGGCGCACCTATGGCTTTGCCAAACATTGTTCAAGAGTTTACTACTTTGCCGACATTCAACGAGTTCGACACTCAAATGCGAACTCAGTGGTCACGAGTAAGGGATCGCAACATTAAAGACTCCTACAGGGCTTGGGGCGATGAGTCCCTAGTTCCCCTGTGGGCTAACTTCCTTGTGGATTCGAAGGAAAAAGGTGCGCAGCTTCCAGACAAAACGCTGAGATGCTTGCACCTTATGGGACTTGACGACATTGTGTTGTCAGGGGTCTTGATTGATAGTGAGGACGAGTTGTACCCGGTTCCTGTTGCTGTTTTTAAGCAGGTCTAGCTCCTGTTTTTGGAGGTTAGGTACAGGTAGATGTATGCGGCAATCGCTCCGCCTAAAAATCCTGCTGCGATAAGGGCTATGTTCCATCCCCAGGAGATTCCGGTGGTGATAATGCCTATGAGGAATAGGGTGAGTGCGATTGCTGCTACGGAGAGGTGTCGGCTGGGTTGTTCGGTAGTGTGGTGGTGTACGGGGCGGGCTGGTGCTGGTTTTGTGGTGGGTTGTGAGTGTCGTCCCATGGTGACTTCCTTTTGTTGGTAGTGTATTTTGCTTCTTATTTTAGGTTAAAGAAACTCTTTTTTCAAACCGTAATTCTAAACATTGTGGTAGAAACCTTCCCACAACACAACCGAAGAAGGTATACTGCTTCCAGCCCCCAAAACCTATCCCTACCGCGAAGGAAGGACACAATACCTCATGCACCACGGACTACTCACCGTCACCCGCCAGCCGTACGGTGCCCTTCGCCTTGCCGACATCTCACCTGCACTACGCGCACTAATAACGCCGCCAATAACCACATACAAAAACCTCACACATACTCTGACCCCGACCCACGGACCTATCCCTCTCGACCTAGTCCCCTGGGCACTCTCCCACTACGCCACTACCTCTTCATCCAACGGCTCAGAAGAAACTCCCTCGCAATCATCTGGGGGGTCGACCACACCCGTCCAACCACATGACAGCACCACAGAAACCCTCACACCACTTAACACCTCCGCTGATCCAAGTACAGAAACCCTCACACCACTTGGAGCCCTACAACTAACCGAAGCCGCGTCTCATGCAGCCTCAAGCGTAGACACTCACAAAACAACAAAACTGGACGCCACAGTTCTTTCCCCACACACTCATGCTGCACTGCCGCTAGAAAACACTGCAGTAGAAACACGGCACATCACCAAACTCGACAATGGCACTATAGAAACCCATGCTGTGACAGGTCCCATCAAGTTTTTCACAAGGGACCAGGAAACTTGTGTAGACAAGCGGGTTAGTCTCAACATTCGGGAAACAGAAAATACTGTAGACGAAACACTTAAGCAGCCACAACCACTACACGCAGACCTCCCAGGGGTATACCACCACAAACCTGTGGAAGAAAAAGTCCCACACACCAGCTGCGCACACTACATAGATCAAAAAATAGAGCTCAACTCGCCAGACCCTATTGCAACGAACATCTGTATGGACGACGGCGCAGTCGTACCTCAAAAATCTACAGTCACATTAGCTGAGACTCACACAGAACTACGCCCACACATTCTCGAAACTACAGACACACTGGCATGGATTATTGGGACTGTAGAAGTAAAAGATACTACAGAAGAACTTGATGGTCGAGCCTATGTTCCTCACAACCCTGCTACTGAGCTCCCCCACATCTGTGTCACGGAGAGGATTACTCCACTAGAGGACACAGTACTCATCGACCCTTATTACCTCACCGACGTTACAGGATACAGCCTCCTGCCTGGACTCTTCTTCGACGACACAATGGATCTCCACACCGCGGGTCGAGACATCGCACCTGTGGACGAAACTAAGGCGTGGACGGTAAAATCTTACAGTGAGCAGATTGAAGAAGACTTCACCTTGATAGACATTGACCCCCGCAGAGAAACACCTGACTTTTCTTTGCACGACTTGGTATAGGAGAATTAATGATTTTTGGCGGCACTCTTCTTGAAGTTTCCGGACCGTTTGATATTGCTGACAGCAGTGAGGATCGGAAAGAGGACTATTATCGCCCAAACGAGAACAGTTTCTACGCTATTGTCGACATTCCTTCTTCTGCGGTGGAGGCTGTAGCTGATCCGGTATCCGATGACGTTGAGACTGTATTAGCGCACAACGAAGTGTATGTCTCTGCAGACACTGTTTTTAGCCATATTGAGCGGAAACCTCTCGGCGGGGACTGCCACATAGTCGCTTATGGTGTTGACGTGGAGCTGCAGTGTGCCAATACCGGGGAAGTTGGGCGCACAGTTGCCGAATCCATAGAATTAGTTCTGGGGCAGGAAAAGATTAACGCCGCGGGAGGAGACTTCCAGGATCTGCAGGAAGCGGTCCACAGCCGCGGCGAAGAGATAGGATTTAAGATCCGGTTACTTGATATTGTTTAGCCGATCACCAGTCGTGGATTCCGTTGTCGATTAGCCACTGGTGCGGGTCGATGGCGGTTTCCCCGTTCTCGTATACGCCGAAGTGTAAGTGGGATCCGGTGGAGAAGCCTTGGCTTCCCATGTCTGCGATGTACTGTCCAGCCTTAACGGTTTCTCCTTCTTCGACATGGTTTTTGTTTTGGTGACCGTAGAGCGTGACGGTTCCATCTTCATGTTCAATGCGAATCCAGTTCCCGTATCCGCTTACGGGGCCCGCGTCAATGACTACGCCGTCCTTAGCAGCATAAATAGGGGTTCCCTCGGAGTTGGCGATGTCCATTCCATCATGGAAGGTTCCCCATCGCATTTCGAAGCCGGAGGTGAAGGTGCCGGTGGTGGGGGCGACGGTGTCGATGGTGGCGTTTTTGATTTTGTCTTTGAGTGACGTGATGCTGGTGCGGACGTCTCCTGGTTTAGGGTCGTCGTGTTTAAGGAGGGCGTCGGTGAGGCTGTCGGCGTGTGCGGAGACAGTGGTGTGGGTGAGGGGGAGGGTGAGTCCAGCGGTAAGGGCTAGTGCTATGGCGAGGTGTCGTGGTGCTCGGCGTGTGGTGGCACGGTGCTTTCCGACGTAGTTCACTGTTGAGTCCTTACTGGTGTGGATAGGGGGGGTTGTTTGTTGGATTTTGACCACTACACATTAGCATGTTTTGGCTGGGTGTCGAGTGGTTTTTGTGGTGTGTTGGCCTAAACGCTGTGTTTTTGTGATGTATTTGACAGTTTTTGAGTGTTTGTTGCGACTCCTAGCGTTTCTCCGAGGTTTGTGGTGGCAGAAACAGTTTCTGAGCCGTTGTTAATAGACGTATCAACGGTATAGATAAACGCATGGGGCTTGTGCTCTGGGTGATACGCAGGAGAAAAGTGGAACACAATCGTGTGGACAATTTTGACTTTGTCCGCGGAAAAGACGTGTGGGGTGAGCTTTTCTAGTCGGGCATTGTGCAGATCAATGAGGACGTCTTGTAGGTTGTCCTTTTCTACAGCGTTGCGGAAGGCCGGAAAGGAACTGGGGTCAAAATAGTGGGCTACTTCTCGCTCATCGATGCGTGTTGCCGCGGTGAGGGGTACGGTTTTGGTGAGAGTGGCGTTGAACTTGTCGTTGGGCATGTGGGCTACTTGTTATTGTTGTTGATGGCTTGCCAGAGTTCTTTTTCTTCTTGCTCTGTCACAAGGGGTTCTTCGAGCGTTCCCGCTGCGTGTGCAAGTAGCAGGGTGAGTGTTTCTTGAGGTGTTTTGTGCTTTTTCATGGTCGTCCTCGGAAATTTTTTCGTTAAAACAATTACCTAAAATAATAGTCTAAAAGACATAAAACTACAACACCATCTACGAAACTTTTACACTTTTCTCAAAAAACCACCCCAGGTGCGGTATTGTTATACCGTTGAACCATGTCTGCATACGTATCTAGGAGACCATTACACATGTCAGCACTCAAACGCGCAGCGCTCGCCCTGGTGACAGCAGGTGTCGCTTCGTCCTTCGTGCCCACTGCCACCGCGGTAGTCAACGGCGAAGACGCCCCTCGCAACGCCGCCACCGAAGCCGCAGTAGCCATTTTCATGCCCGACAACACCCTGTGCAGCGGCACCCTAGTTGATAACAACTGGATTCTTACCGCGGCACACTGCTTTAACGACAAGCAGGGTGGAAACACGAAACACCTAGATCAAATAAACGTATTTGCCTCCGGCATGGAACTTAACAACGGCGTTGCATACTACGACAAAGATACACTCAACGCCAGGTTGAGCAACTCTTTGTCCTACAGTGACGTAAACATCTCCTACCCTTCTGACAATACTGACTTGGCACTTGTCCGCTTGCCGCAAGCAGTCCCTGGTGTCAAGCCTGCCCCTATTGCCGATAAGCATGCAGACGCTGGGGCACAGGCCTATTCTGTTGGCTGGGGCAATGACTCTCGTCCAGAAAAGAATGGGCAACACCTCAAGGGAGCTCCCGCTACCGTATCTACTTACCACCACGCTTCTGACTCCGCTCGCATTGACTGGGGCGATCTGAAGAAGTACAGCGACGGAATGTACTACTTGAGTAAGTATGAGCAGGGGTATTTGCGCGAAGGTGACTCCGGTGGTCCGCTGATCATTGACGGTAAGGTTGCAGGCGTTTTGTCTGCTTATGTTACCGACTCAGATGGCGAAGAGATTGACGGACAATACGCCAGTCACTCGTCTGTAGCAGACAACTACAAGTGGATTCAGGACACCATCAGCAAGGACGATACAACCAATCTGGTAGACGTTTCCTTTGATACAGAGGCGGATAATTCTAAAAAGATTCCGTTTACCATCACTAATAAGGGAACTGACACTGTATCCAAGGTTAATATCGAGGTTCTAGGTGAGTCCGATATTGCCGGTGCCAAGGTTGTTGTTGACGGTAAGGAAAAGGACATTGCTGACTACACTGTGACGTGGGCTGATGTCGATAAGCCGGACGGTAGTGGTAAGTACGAGTCTGTTCCAGAGGGTGCTCGTCCTGTTACTGGAATGTTTGATGTAAGCATTAAGCCGGGAGAGAGTGTTTCTGGTTATGTGGATATGGCGAATGCTGCAGATGGTAAGTACCGTCTTCTAGGATATGCGGTTCCTGGTTTCCGACCGCAGAATTTGCCTATTCAAGGCTCCTTAGATTGTGCTGCAGGTTCTGTGATTGGCTGTGTTCCGGTAGCATATTCTGCAGCTGAAGGCTCGTCTTCTGATAAGACAGCTCCAGTCGAGGATACTCCGGCTGAGCCGCCTGTAAATGGCGAGGATACGCCGTCTGAGGGCGAGGATACACCAGCCGATCCTTCTGATAACACTGATGTTCCGGCTGATCCGTCTGATACCTCTGTAGACCCGTCTGAGGATACTGACGTTCCTGCTGATCCGTCAGAGAATCCGGCTGAGCCTCCTGTAGATGGTGAGGACACGCCGTCTGATCCTTCTGACAGTGATACTGGCTCTGTCCCGGATAATATGGGTGAGGTTGTTGTTCCAGATGATTCTGTGGATGGTACAGCAGCTCCTAAGCCGGGTAATGTTGATTCTGGTTCGGTAGATAATGAATCTGTAGATTCTTCTGACCGCGGTGAGTCTCCGGTTCAGGGTGAGGATAATCGTGTGGTAGAGAATCCGGAGCAGGTTGATTCTACTCGTCCAGCTGCTTCTCAGCGTGTGTTGGCTGATACTGGCGTGAAGTCTGTGGCTGGTTTGTTGGGTATGGGTCTTGCGGTGATTGCTGTGGGTGTGGCATTTGTGGTTCGTCGCCGCGCGTAGTTAGTGTGTGGGAGGGGTCCTTGTGCTGTGTGTGCAGGGGCCTCTTTTGTTTTGTTTCGGATTTTTTCTTTCTTTTATAAAATAGTGTGTTATTATAGAGGTAAAGCAGCCTGTGTGGCTGATGAGCTTTATATTTAACATATGTTTTTGGAAGGATTAAACCATGGCTCAGAAGACAGTTACTCTAACGACTGACGATTTTACTGGCAAGGAGTTGCGCGAAGAGGATCGTGTGACTGTGCCGTTTTCTTTTGATGGGTCGAATTACTTTGTTGATACGACTCGTGAGGGCGCGAATAAGGTTCGTGAGATGATTCAGCCTTTGCTGGATATTGCGCAGTCTGATTCTACTCGTGTTAGCAATCGTCAGGTTGATCCGAAGCGGGCTCGCCAGTGGGCGCGTGAGCAGGGTATGGATGTTCCGAGCCGTGGGCGTCTTCCTTTGAGTATTGTTGATGCGTATCGTGAGGCTCTGGAGAAAGAAAATAAGTAGTGTGATTAGTTTCACATTTTAGTGCGTGCCCCTGGGTTTTTGCCTGGGGGTTTTTGTTTTAAGGTGTGTGACCTGGCAAAACACTTCTTTAGATCACGTATTCGAAATAATAATTTTAGTGTCTATTTGATTTGATAAAATAAAAAATTTAGTTTTTAGTTGACAATCGAAAACAAACACCACTACACTAAAAACCATGAACACTAACAACAAAGCAACCAACGCCCAAATGTCCGCCCTCAACCACAACATCACCCTCGCCCACGCCGAAATCTCCATGGCAAATCGACTCATTGAACTCGCCCGAAGAGCCCAAAAAACCGGACGAGAACACATATTCCTCAAGGTATTCGACGACAACTTCGGCCCCGAATACGACGAATTCACCATCGACGTACTCATCGACACCTACACCGCACTCATCATCGACCGCGAAACCGACATTCTCTTCCCCGCGGAACAAGACCGCCACGCCACCGCCCAAACCAAATACCCTACTGACGACCACGCACGCTACTGGATCAACCAGGAATTCACCACCTACTTCGAAAAAACCACTTTCATGAACAATCTACTCAACAAAATCGACGAAGCATGGGACGACATCAATGCCTAAGAAACTCACACTTACCGCCATCACACTCGCCACAAGCCTCACCCTCGTAGCCTGCGGCAACGACACTGCAGAAAACCCCCAAGCCGACGCAAACACCAACGTCGAATTCACCGACGACACCGCCACCGAAATCCACAAAAACATCGCCACAACCCTCTCTGACCCCGCCTCCACCGAAGACGACATACTCAACTACACGACCCCCTCCTACGTGTCCTTTATCATGTCCACCTACGGCGGGGACTCTTACGAAGACGCGCGCGACATCGCCCTAGAACAAGCCAAATACTGGGAAGCCGACAACATCACCCAAGAAAGAATCTCCGACGCCACCGCCACCGGAACCTCTGCCACGTCCTACCGAGACCGTGACGTTGAATGGGGAACCTACTTTAACGACCCCAAAACCAGCACCTGCGAAATCAAAGATGAATGGTCCCTCGACAATGGGACGTGGAAGCTAGACTACTCCGACATGAGTCAATGCGAGCAGCCGCCTAGCGCGTCATAGGGTCAGGAACCTTATCTGGTTCAGTATCCTTCTCATCCCCGACCGGCGCGTTAGGTACTTTCCATTCTGGTTCGCTCGGAGGGGTAGGCTGCTGCGTGCCTGTGACCATTTTGTCCATGAGCGGGTTGTGTTCTGATGTGGTGGTAGGTGCGGTTTCTTCTGCCGAGTCGTCAGAATTATCGTTTGGCATAAACCAGCTTGCGACCATGACACCTAGTGCGATGATAATGATCGCTAGGCTGACGTAAGCAGCAATACGGTTTCGGTTGAATTCTTTGGTTTTCAATTTGTCTGTTCCCTTCGGGGTTTGAAAAATGCAGAATATGGTATATTTAAAGGGCACATAGCACGTTAACAACAAGAAAGAGAGACTTTTTGTGTCTACACAAACATCTCTAATCCACAATGCTTACTCTAAGCCTACACCAGAAGTGACCTACACTGAGGTAGGAAAAATCAGCCCCCTGACAGCTATCAAGGAAGGGTTTGCTGCACAGTTTAAGTCCGGCAAGCCTGCTATTTGGTTAGCGTTTGCTTTTGTCAGCTGGGCGGTAACTACTGCTGTGGCAATTGCTGGATCGTATGCCCCATATTATATGGGCATTTCCACCATTGACGGTCAGCCGAAGGAAGACACGAGTGCTGGTTTGTGGGTTGCTGCCGCGGCAGTAACAGTCATTGCCAGTATTTTGTCTATGTACTTTACTTTTGGTACAACACAGGCCTATATCCGCGGAACGCATGAGACGAACCCAAAGTTCTCGGACCTGTTTATCACCAACGGTAAGCGAATTCTGCGCAGCTTTGGTGTCGCAGTCCTCATCGGTGTTATCTATGCTGTGATTATGGCTGTGGTGGCACTGCTTGCAAGTGCTGTGCTTAATATGGCTGACGCAGGTACTGTCACCCAGACCATTTACGTGGTCATTGTAGCTATTGTAGCCTTTGTGATCTTTATCGGGTTCACTTTCGCACTGTATGCAGTCATTGACTCTGACAAGGGCGTATTCGAGTCCATCAAGATCAGCTTCTCCGCGGCGTTCGCTAACTTCTTCCGCCTGGCAGGTCTGCTGATCCTTACTACTTTGATCATGGTGGTTCCAAGCGCCATTCTGATTGGTCTGGGCGCATGGACTGGCAACGCCACGGTTGTGTCTATTCTTGTTTTGGTGTCCATTTTGTGGGTTGTTGTAGCCTATGGGCCAACAAACGTGGCACTTGTCTACGCCTACCGTGAAGCTACCCACGGCCCGCTGACCTTTGACGGTGCAGTGGTCCATGAGGGTGAGACTGCTATTGCAGACGAGGCGTATGAGCGTGCCCACCAGGACGGTGTTGAGACCCGTGAGGCTTCTGAGCAGGTTCAAGATACTGCTGGTGAGGCAGTTTCTGATCATGTAGAAAAGCAAGGTCGTTTCGGACGCCACGACGCGTAAGCACTAAAACCACATACTCCCTGGGCTATTTGTGCAGCTTAGGGGTATTTTTATGTGTTGACGGGGGATTTATCACCAACAGTGCCGGTGAGTGTGCTAAATTGGGTGCCACGTCAAAAGAACGTTTAAAAACAGAAACGGAGAATAGTGATCATGGCACTACCGAATATGACCGATAAGCAGCGCGCCGACGCCCTTGCTAAGGCAGCCGAGACCCGCGCTAAGCGAGCAGAGCTGAAGAAGAACCTGAAGTCCGGGAACATTAACCTTCGTGAGGTTCTTGCCACCCGCCATGAGGACCCGGTTGTGGGCCGTATGCGTGTGCTTGCTTTGCTGAAGTCTCTGCCATCTATTGGTGACGTGAAGGCCAAGGAGATTATGCGCGAGCTTGATATTTCCGAGACTCGTCGCGTACAGGGCCTGGGTTCTCGTCAGGTAGAGAAGCTGCAAGAGCACTTCGCTGCGTAAGGAAGGTCTCTAATCATGCAGTGTGCTGGTGATGTAATCGGGCTTGATATTGCCCGTTTGAAGGCACTGGCTCCGTCGTCGCAGAAGGTGGATTATCGTGAAGTTATTGAGCGTGTCCGCCAGGGCGGGAATTTTGGTGACGTTACACCCCAGCAGCGTCCTGTGATTTCTGCTGCTGCACTGCGCAGTACTGTGGGCGAGGTTTTAGATAAAACGTCGTGCAAGGGTGCTGTTTTTCATTGCCCTGTGGTGAAAACTGATGAGTCTTTTGTTGCAGTGGATCATGTGGTTTTCACCCCTGCGGGTAACTTTGTTGTTACCGATGTGAGCACTCAGGAGCCGTTGCGTTTTTGTACGGTAGACGGTAAATCGTACCCGGAGTCTGTGGATGTGTCGTTGCATGTTCGGCAGGTTGTGCAGGTGGCGGGGAGTGTGCCTATGGATGTGTCCGCGGTGATTGTTGCTGTGGGTGGTAAGGGCATGTGCAGTGTGTCTAATCAGGGGTTTATTGCTAATTCTTTGCAGTTGGCTGATGGTGTGGCTGAGAGTGGCATGCCTGTGCTGTTTTTGCCTGTAGAGCATGTTTCTCGTGTTGTTGAGGATTTTGTGTCTACGTCTGAGGCTGTGACTGATTGGGCGGAGGATTTTCGGGAGTTTTCTTCTGTTGTTTTTCCGGTGCGTGAGTCTGCGTAGGGTATGCTGGGGTTGGGTGCGGAAGCGAAACAGATTAGTGTCTATTTGCTAAATTAGCGGGTACAAGTCTTCCGCGCCCACCCTTTTCTTTTGCATAAAGAAAACCTCCCTCCTAGGATTTTGTGTCTTTTAGGAGGGAGGTTTCTTTGTGTGCGTGTGGTTTATACTGCGGACTTGATGCGGTCGAGGCGGAATCCGGACCACATGTCGGTGTCTGTTTGTACTACTGGTGCGGATTCGTAGCCGAGTTCGATGAGGTGTTGGCGTGCTTCTTCGTTTTGGGAGATGTCAATGATTTCGAAGTCTGCGCCCATGGAGGTGAGTGCTCGTTTGGTGGCTTGGCATTGTCCGCAGGCTGGGCGTGTGTAGAGTGTGATCATTGTTTCTCCTTGGTTTCTAGTTGTTCTTTGAGTTTTTTGTTTTCTTGTTCTAGCTTTTGTGCTCGGTCATGTTCTTGTAGGTACCTTTGGGTGATTGTTAGGTAGTTTTCTTTGAGAAGGTTGTTTTGTTCTTCTGATTTTTTGACTACCTGGTTCCATTGTGGGTTCATCCCTTGGTTGCCTGGATGATCGAGCTCGTACTTGGCTAGTACGGGTTTGATTTCGTTTAAGTAGTGGTGTGTTGCTTCGTAGGCTTTGTGTATTTGGTGGTGGGTGAGTTGGGTGTTTTTCATTGTTTTCCTTGGTTCTTGTGGTTACTGATTTTATGTTAGCGAAACCGTGGAAAGGATTCCAATTGTGCGAAAACCTATGAAGACCCTACTCCAGAATATGAACCTCCTTTATAGTGACGACTATGTAGCATGGTCGCTTTTCTTGGTGGATTTTGGGTAGGGGTCTGATTGTAGCGCATGGGTGGGGTGTTGGTGAGAGTTGCATTCGGTGTGGGTTTTCGTGAGCTGGGCTAATTCTTTTTTTGTGATAAAGTCCACATAACCTGCTATGTTTAGTGTTTTAAAGCACGTTTAGGTTCTTTAACTAAAGTTTCAAAAATCGAATTAAAATGCTATACTCGAAACCCTGGCACCAAAGAAAAGGAGAAACCCTACCATGCCAAAAAACCCTACCGCCCAACCAAAACCTTGGGTATTCGTTCTCAGTATCGTCGCAGCAGTCCTCGTCATTGCTGTCATCGTGGGACTCGTAATTAATGGTAGCCCCAGCAAAACAGATCACATCGCCGAAGGCAAAGAAGTCACAGAAACCCAACTCAAGTCTGAAGTAAAAGACGGCGTTGTCACCCTGACTTCCGACAAAACTGACAAGAAAGCAAAAGAGGTCACACTCTACGAAGACTTCTCCTGCTCCTACTGCGCCAAGCTGGCACAAGCCACAGACGACAACATGAAAAAGGCCATCGAAGACGGTGACCTCATTGTCCACGTCGCAGGCCTTAACTTCCTAGACCGCGGCGAGGCCGGGCACTCCACTAAGTCTCTGGCCGCCGCCCTAGAAGCAGCACAGGAAGACGCCGACCAGTACTGGACACTGCGCAGCTTCCTGCTAGAAAACATTGAAGATGTCCACGACACGTGGGATACCACGCTGCCGGAGTCTTTGCAGAATATGGGCATTGACTCTAAGATCACCGACGCTGCAAAGAACAATACTGAGGACGCCAACTCCAAGGCTGAGAAGAACACGGAGGAGATTAAGAAGGTATCTGAGGTTCAGACTCCGACGCTTATTCACGACGGTAAGTCGATTGATACGAGCGACACGTGGGTTGAGGACTTGATTAAGGGTTAAACCTGGGTCTTTATTTTCTTCGTCATTTACTGCCCGTTTGTTAAACTTGGAAGTTAGTAGTTAGGTTAATTTTCAAGTTTTTCAAACGGGCAGGACTGGTTTTTATGGCAGACAAGGTGTCTTTTTCTACGAGTAGGAATTCGGGGCAGGAGGAGGTTTCTCGCGCTTCTGAGGACGTGAGCTCTCCTGATACAGGTTCGGTAGATTTTTCCACGTCCCGTAACACTGGTTCCAGCCAGTCTGCGTCTGACGCGACGAGTGCTTCTGGCGGGGATAGTGTGGATACTTCTTCAGCTGGTGGTCCTGTTAATTTTTCAACGTCGCGTAATGCTGACACACAGCAGCCTGCGTCTGATGCAACAAGCGTATCGAGTACGGATAATGTGACTGCTTCTAGTGCTGATAGTCAAGCTACCAGCACTGATTCTGCGGGTGGTCCTGTTAATATTTCCACCTCCCGCAACACCACCACACAGCAGCCTGCATCGGACGAGACTGCGCCGTCCACGACAGAAAACGTCACCGCATCCAGTACCGATAGTCAAGCCACCAGCACCGACTCTGCGGGTGGTCCTGTTAATATCTCCACTTCCCGCAACGCTGGCACAGAGCAAGCCGCGTCGGATGATGCTACACCGTCTACGACAGAGAACGTGACTGCGTCCAGTGCCGGTAGTCAAGACTCCAGCACTGATTCTGCGGGTGGTCCTGTTAACATTTCTACTTCCCGCAACGCTGCCACAGAATCCGCATCGGACGACGCAGAGCCAGAATCGGACGACACTGCGACATCTACGACAGAAAACGTGACCGCATCCAGTGCCGACAGTCAAGACTCCAGCACTGACACTGTTGACATCTCCACCTCCCGCAACAACACCGACTCCACCGGCACCAGCACAGAACTTTCCACAGCCAGCGACACCATCGGCGCAGACAGCGACGGACTAGAAAAACTACTAACCGGCCTAACTCAATTCTGCGAAAACCTCGCACAAGCAATCGACAAGTTCATGCCCGAAGCCAGCGACGAAAGGTTCCAAGAACTAGAAAACGGCGCGCTTAAAGACACCGGAATCACCGCACAAAACATCATCGACACCGCACAAGGAGTCTCCACATTCCTGCGCGGCCTGGCAGAAATCTCCGAAGACGCAGTCAACGACATGGACGCCATTGACACACCTTCTTCCACCAGCACCTCTGCCACAAAAGACAACGTCTCCTTCAACATGGACGACGTAATCGACGACGAAGATGTTGAAACCACTGACACAGAAACCACCGCACAAGAAGACACCGAAGTAGAGGCAACCAGCGCGGAAGAATCTACAGACACTGCAGAGACTGAGGACACCGCGGGCGGCGAAACCACGTTCTCCACCTCCCGCAACGAAGCAGAAGAAGCAGCAGCAGAAGCCACAGACCTTCGCACTGAATCTGCTACCGCCACCGCAGAACAAGCCACAGAAGGACGACACCTCTCCGACGACACTGGCACAAGCACCACACCAGAGTCTACAGAGACCTCAGCAGACACCGCTGATGGCGCTCCGCTGAAAGCCCAGGCCGCGGCAGAAACCAGCCTGTCTGCAGAATCTGGCACACCCGCAAGCCACGTCCCCGACTCATCGCCCGTAGCCACCAGCGGACCCACAAAATCCGCAGGCGACGTCATCAACACACCCGATAGCGGCCCGGCGCGTGATGTGCTGCGCAGTAACGCTCCTGCTATTAAGGAAACCTACCCGGATGTTCCTATTAGCGACGCGAAACAGAAACAGATCGCAGCGGAGCTTATGGGGCAAAACTCCGGCACGGGCAGTAAGCAGCCGGTAGACACCATTCACCTAACTGACCAGCAGGTACGTACCCTTGCTGAAGCCATCGCCCATAACATTAACCTGCGCCGTCAAGCTATGGCTGAGCAGATGATGTCGCAGATTGACATGGGTAGTGTTGATTCCTTCGGCGGTGGCGGTGCAGGATTCCAGGCCGGTGAGCTTTCCAACGACTACCAGCAGGCGGTTGTGGAGCTGGCAGAACAAATTGTTGGCACCCAGCCACCAATCCCATATGCGTGGGGTGGCGGTACGCTAGAGGGCCCGTCTCAGGGTATTTCTGACGGTGGTGGCTATGCGGATGCGTGTGGCGACTACAACAAGATTGGTTTTGACTGCTCTGGCCTGGTGCGCTACATGTTTTACCAGTTGACTGGTGTGGAGTTGCCGCGTGTGTCTCAGGCACAGTTTGAGTACTGCCAGCCTATTTCTGATCCTATGCCGGGTGATATTGGGTTCCCTGCGGGCGGTTCCCCAGGCCACGTGTTTATGTATGTGGGCAATGGTGAGATTATTGAGGCGCAGCAGTCTGGTACTGTGATGATGTTCTCCCCTGCTGATGCGTCGTATGTGTGGGGTCGTCCGCCAGAGTCGCCGAACTGGGATGTTTAAGGAAGGCTAGTTATGCACTTTGACACGGTAAACGTGTGGGACGATGCTGTGTGTGAAGACGGAATCGTCTACTTTTCTTCTGTTGTTTTGGATGTTCCTGCACACCCGGATACTGACCCTTTGTTGGGGCTGATTCAAAAGCATGGGTATGATACGTACGTGGAAACAGAAGAGGGGCTTTTTGCTATTACATTTGTAGACGGTCGGAAAGTCTTTGTCACTCAGCTACAAGAAACCTTTTAATTATGATCACCCCTTCTGCACTTGCCCAAGCTCACTACACGTCTTATGGTGCTAATGCTTTGCCTGTTGACCCTTATCGTATTGCGCGCAGTCTAGGGTGGCAGGTGCTTCTTACGGCGCAGGTTGATCGTATTGATGTTGATCGTGGGGAGCGTACTATTGCGCTTCCGGCGCGGCATATTGATGAGCTGAAGTTGCGTGGTGAGTGCGCTGTAGGGTTGGGGAAAGTGTTTTTCGATAAGGAGGAAGACGCGGTAGAATACGCTGCAGTACTTCTCATCCCTGATGACGTATACGGACTCCTAGCCGACCCCGAATCCGCACAACGAGAACTGTGGGTGCCAGACGAGTTCATTCATGCCCGCACCCAACACAGTTAAATAAGCCAGTACTGCTCTTCCTTACCCGCAGTCCACGTAATATCACGATACGTATTACGAGCAATAGACCTAAGCGACCCGTCTGGCAGCTGCTGCAAAGAGTATTTCGCAGACCGGGGGATGGAGGTTCCTACACAAACAGTGAGGATACCGGCGCGGGAAGGGATCTCGCCTTCCTTTTCTGTGACCACAATATCTGCCTGCCCGCGTTTGCTGGTAATGCGCGAAGATTCCATAAACTGAATCCACTCTTTCCACTGCTCATCGGGGGATTCAACGATGATACGTTCACCTGATGCGGCGAGTCGAGCAAGAATATTGCGCACAGCTTTAGGGTTAGCCGCGGTATAAAGGACCTCACCTTTAGCAGACACGGTAGTAAGAGAAACGCGCCTGCGGTCGCCTTCTTTTGTTTCACCAATGAGCGCGCCAACGCCCCACGCTGGGCCGGTTTCTACATCAAAATCATTCGGGTGTTGTTTGGTGACTGTGGGGCTGGAGGTATTGATGGGCGGGTTGGGGGCAAGTGGCAGCAAGTAAGAGACAAGGTCGCCTTGTACACCCGGCATTTTCTTCAACTTTGACTTATGTGCCACAGTTTCAGTCTTGTCCTCGCCCATAAGCGCCACATACGTTTTAATGGACGCGCCCTGATTTTTAGCCTGCGGGCGAATATGGCGAACTACTCCGAAGGCTTTAGCGTTAGTCTGGAGCTTAGAGGGGTTGAACACGAGGCCGGGGCTGGAGTACATGGCAACCCAGTGGTTTCCTTCACCCATATCGGTGCGGTGCTCGTGGTCAAAAGCGTTTCCTACCCAGGGGGAGACTTCATTGTCGAAGGCTTGGAGTTCGGATTTGGACATGATGCGTGCTCGCCACCCGTTATCGGTGAGTTTATTGCGTAGGCGTTTGGTGGCAACTTCGGTCACGCGAGTAAGTCCTACTTCTGGGCCGTCGTCTTCGCGTCGTCGGGTATTGACCGCGGGCAGTGAGGTAGATAGTCGGATAGTCACCTCAATGATGGTACGCAAACGTCCCATGTGGCCGTGGAGGACTTTATTGTAAGCACGGGAGTAGGGGGCGTTGTCGGCGGTGCGGTAGCCGAAGGAGATGACATTAATGTTGTCGACGTCGATGTCGTATTGGTGGAGCTCAGAGATGATAACTGGCAGCGGGATATTAGGGATTCCGGTGCCGTCGTCGGTGTAGGCGATTGTTTCTAGCGGTGATGGGGTAAGTTCAATGAACATGCTGGCAGTGTCACCGTCGTGGCTGATAGTCATGCCAGTAGATCGGTCTACACTGACGGTATGTCGGTCTTCTCGGGTGGTGGTTTTTCGGTATTTGGTTTGTTTGCGTTGTTGGTGTAGGGAGAGTCCTGCGGAGAGGGGGAGGATGTACCAGAAGATGAGGATGGCACACACGACTGCCGCGGCGATGCCTGCATACGGGTGGATGGTGTAGGCGATAAGGGAGATGAGGCAGGCGGCGAGGATGTTGATGATGGTGTAGGCGAAGCGGTTCATTATTTCTTGCGGTTCCTTTTTTGGGTTGAGAGTTGTTGGGTGAGTTTGTTTGTTCCGAAGGCGGCGAAGAGAATGACGCTTATTAATGCAATGGTTCCTGTGGCTATCATGGCATACAGGTAGGGGTCCTGTGGGGTTTTCTTTTCGGGGGCTTGTTGGGATGAGGTGGTGGTTTTGGGCGAGTATCCCGCGGTGGTAAGTACGCCGAGTGGGTCGATAACACCTGCGCCGTAGACGTTGTTGAGCGCGTCGGGTCCTGGTCGGGAGGCGGATTTGATGCGGTCTTCGACGTCTTTGGGGCTCAGGCCGGGTTCTTTTTCTAGCATGAGGGCGACAAGTCCGGAGACGTAGGCGGATGAGAAGGAGGTGCCGGTGAGTTTGGTGAGGTTTCCTTCTTCGTCGGCGGAGGCGTTGGTGATTTTGCCGTTTCCTTCGGGGTCGAGTCCGATGATGTCGGTGGCGGGCGCGGCGGTGTCAACCCAGGGGCCGGACATGGTGGTGAGGAAGGGTTGCATGGTGGGTGTGGTGCCGCCTACGGAGATGAGGGTGGAGGTGTAGTAGGAGGGCATGGAGATGGTGGTGGATCCCTCCCAGTTGCGTGGGTCGTCGCCGTGTTTGGGGTCGAATCCGGGGTTGGGGGTGCAGGAGGATCCATTGGCGTTACCTGCGGCGGTGACCATGATGACGCCTTTTTGATAGGCGTAGTTGAGTGCGGCTTTGAGGTCGTTGGTATCGACTTCGGTGTCTGAGGGGTAGCAGGAGGTAACAGACATGTTGATGACGTCGGCTCCCATGTTGGTGGCGCGGACGATTCCGTTGGCAAGGGTGGCGAGTGTGGAGGAGGCTTTGTCTTTGTCTTCTTCTTTTTCTGGCCCGTATGCGCCGGAGGTTTGTCGGATGCTGATGAGTTCTGCATCGGGGGCGATTCCTTGGAAGGTGTCGTTGGGTGAGGGTTGTGCGCCGATGATGCTGGCGATGAGGGTGCCGTGGTGGTCGCAGTCTTCGAGGCCGTTGTCTCCCATGACGTAGTCGCCGCCGCCTTTGAGGTTGGGTAGGCGTGGGTTGGGGGCGACTCCGGAGTCGATGATGGCTATTTTGACGCCTTTGCCGGTGGCGTATTTGTGGAGTTCTGTGGTGTTGAAGGCTTTGTCGACGGGTGATTGTGCTGTGGGGTCGATGTCGTCGGTGAGTCCGGATGTTGCGCATTGTGCGGTTTGTTTCATGGGGACTGTGGGTTTGGGTTCGCCGCCGTCGGGTACGGGTGCGGTGATGTTGGACATGTCGGGTTTTTCGACGGCGTGTGCGAGGGTGGGTGTGGTGAGTAGGGTGGTGGCGGTGAGTGTGGTGAGTATTTTTGTGACGGCGCGCATGGAGGTTGATTTTAGCAGGGTGTGTGGGGTGGTGTGTGGTTTTTGGTGTGGGTGCGGTTGTGGTTACTTTAGTTGTGTTATTGGTGTGGGGTGGGTAGTGTTTGAGTCCAGGCATTGATTTTTGTCCAGGAAAGACCATACTACCTATGACCACACCCTTTGTTGCCATTCTTCTTCTCACCGCGATTATTGCGCTAGGGGTTGCTGTTTCTAATCAAGTTGTAACAGCCTCTAAGTATCACCACGGGAGAGCACATTACGATGAGCTGCAGCAACAAAGAGGCACTACCGCCATGGTTGCTATTGTCGTTATTGCTGTGCTGGCAACATTGCCGTTTGTTTTTTCGCTTGCTTCTGACGTTTTTAGCGACGAACAAGAAAAAGAAAACGAGACTACTACCAGAGAGTCTGCTACTGAATTAAGCAACTAGTTTTTAAGAAAGGACACACGTTATGGACCCGCATACCGTTAACACCCTGATCATGGGAGCCCTAGCGCTTGTTGCCGTTGTGATTTTCATAGTCCCTGTTGGCATGTACATATACAACATCATCCAAGAGGTCTCCGATGAATCCGCGGAACACTCCCGAGCCCGGCGCGAGGAGTATGCGTCTGCGCGGCTGCGTATTATTTTGATGGGTTTTGTGACCATGCTTGTTTTTGTCGGGTTTACTGTGGTGTTTTTATGATGGTGTAGCGAAACGTTTGAGTCGGTAGCATGGAAATAGAGTTTGTACACAAAGAATGTGATGCGGTAATATATGAGGCGTTCATCGGCGGATTCGATGACATTTACGCCTGCCCCGTCTGTGGAGCATGGTTCGATTTAAAGGAAACACTTGATGAAATACACATTCAACTTCGACACTGCGTGTCCTAGCTGCAACCACACTTTGCCGGACTCGTTGGAATTTGTACCAGACCAGGAATTTGAGTGCCCTTACTGCAACGATCTCATTACCATTGAAGTTGCTGTGGTGCCCAGAATGGTCTACCTTGATGTGTGACAGAGAGCGGTGAGGTCTTTAGCCTCGCCAGTAAATGATCACTGAAGTCTTCTTTTGGTCTGTTCTGTTTCTCGATGCGGCTAAGTATCATCTTTTTCTGATACGCCGCTAAGAGTTGAGCAGAAGTAAGACCCTTCCCACAGTTTCTTCTTTGCTCCCCTATAGAACTGTCGTAAATGAGCTTCTTCTTCCTGCCACAAATAGTGCTGCGATAGTCCCTTAATACGATTAACCATGGACGCCACACTATATACAGGAGACATTTTAATAGCAAGACAAACACGGTTTCCATCCTCGATCCTCATATCAAGAATACGAAAATCACTTACCTCTTCAACTCGGCGCAAAGCCTTATGCACCGACTGCTCGATTCCCTGTAAAACAGGTTTATGGTACTTAGTTGTAAGATCAAGACGGTATTTCAAAATTGTTACCGAACCCATAGCGGTTCTCCTATCTTTTATGTTATAACCATAGTGTAGCTTATAACTTACCACTTCGAGAGGAGGAAGAATGACACCGCGTAAAACTCACACCAAAAATCTTGATGACAAAGCACGCCTTGCTAAAAACAAGCGTATTGCACAAAGTCAAAAAGAAACCAGAAAACGCCGCAAGAACATGGACGTTCTAGTGCGGAAAGTGAAAATACAACGCAACAAGCTTTCTTCCTCACAGCGTGAAAAACTTGATCGCTTATTCTTGGAGGGAAAGTGGCTATACAACACAGCTCTTGCTCATGATCAGTTCGATGAGAAGTTCCGTAAAGGTCTTAATCACACCGCCGAGGTGAAACTTCCCAGCGGTGAGATCGAGATTAGGAATCTCGAAGTCCTGGGAGGTCAACTCCAACAAGGTATCTTGTCACGAATGCGAGACAACATTAAAGGACTTGCTGCTCTGAAGAAAAAGGGACACAAAGTGGGAAGTCTTGGATTTATTTCCGAGATGAACTCCATTCCCCTAGTTCAGTTCAATGGAACACACAAGATTCGGGGAAGCAAAATAAAAATTGCTAATATCCCTGGATGGATGCGTGTGAGAGGACTTAACCAGTTCACTGATACAGACGAGTTTTCTAGTGCTGTGTTAATCCGTAAAGGAAAAGACTTCTATGTAGCGTTGACTATTTATAGAAACAAAGACGAACATAGTTCGTTGGCTACAAAGACGTTTACTCCTGACACCACAATTGGTTTAGATATGGGTGTCTCCACTCATATCACTTTTTCTGATGGGTCTTCTGTTACTGCACGAGTCGAAGAATCAGATCGCCTCAAGCGCTTGTCTAGAAAATTAGCGCGTCAAGAAAAGGGATCGAAGGCTTTTGCACAAACAAAAGAGCTTATCGAAAAAGAACACCGAAAAGTGGTGAATAAGCGAAACGATGCTGGCAACAAGGTTTCTAGCTGGATTCTTGGTCACGAGCATGTCTTTATGCAAGACGAGAACATTTCTTCGTGGAGAAAAAAGTACTCTAAAGCACGTGGTTCCCGTAGTGTTCAGTATGGGATTTTAGGCAGAGTAAAAGCTCGGCTTGTAGATCATCCTCGGGTTACTGTTTTAAAAAGGTATGTGGCTACTACAGCTACGTGTGTTTGTGGTGAAAAAACACCTCATTCTTTGGATAAGAGAACTTTTTCCTGTCCACAATGTGGGTACAGTGCTTCGAGGGATGTTCATGCAGCTAAAAACATGTATCGTTTAGCTATTAAAGAAAACATAAAAGAATAAAGACTGTGGGACGCAGTCTAACTCCTGTGGAGATAGGTGTAAGACGGTCAGTTAACAAGGATTTCCTTGGTATCTGATTGCTGTCTGTTTATGAAGCAGGAAGCGGGAAGGTCTTTAGCCTCCCCGTAGTTCACGACGACGAACCCGCCTCCTGGGGCCCTAGCACGCTTAACATTGCTGTGGAATCTTTTGCAGGAAAAGAAGCGGGTGTCTCTGTTCTTGATTCTGAGCCAGGCGGAAAGGAATATATGAACGCTGAAGCAGCACGAGAGATTGGCCGTGCATATTTTGCTGCCGCCTCTTTAGCAGACCGAACGAATGCACAGCACAGTGGATAGTCTTTTGCTGCGCGACAACTCGGATACCATGCTTGTAGTCGTCGATGTGCAGTACTTGTTTGCAAAAACTGCTGACCCTGAAGGGCGCGTAACAGGATACATTGCTGATCACATTGACCGCGGCGGGTATGGGAAAATCATTGCAACACGATTTGTTAACCGCCCAGGATCGTTGGCTGATGCGGAACTCGGATACACCCTAGGTATGGCCGGTGATCCTGCTACACGAACACTGCCCGCAATTACCCGGCGCGTGGAGTACACGGTGGATCACACGGGCTATGCGCCACAGAGTGGGGATACGGATATTTTGGTTAAACAAGCACAAGACCACGACATTAAGCGTGCCGTGGTCATGGGTTTTGATACCGACGCGTGCGTGCTATCTACTGCTTTTGCTCTGTGGGATAGGGGTATGCCAGTTGCTGTAGCCGAGCGTGGGTGTGCTTCATCTGGGGGCCAGTTGATGCACGAGGCTGGGCTGGCTGTTGCGCGTCGGTCGTTGAAGGTTGTTTAAAGAGGTGCTTCGCAAACGGGGCAGGTAACATAACCTTCGCTGTCACCAAAATATCCGCAGTTGTGACACTCGATGATGTTTGTATCCATGGTTGTCTCCTTTTATTGGGGTGTGTTTTTATTGTATCAGGAGACGCTGTTTTGCGGAATACTACCGCGGTGTGCTACGGTGTAACTGTCTCTTTTAGAGGCACCTTTCCTTATGAAGGTAGAGAATGAACACACTCCCCTGTTGCCGGGTTTCTGGCAACAGGGGATTTTTAATGAGTATCGAGTTTAGGTAAATAGGCTATAGTGCTCGGGTGCGGTTTCTGGTTCTCGCGGTTCTATGCACAAAGTTCGCGCTGCGTTTTTAGGATCTGCCGCTGCCTTTTCCTTAAACGAGTGCCATTCTGGGTATTTTCCCCAGGATACGACCCCATCCCACAGTAGTGTTGCATTACCTTCGGTTTCCCATTCTTTTCTGAGAGGTACTGTGGTTTTGATTTTTCCGCTTGTCGGTGCTGGAGTGAGGGGCGGGTTGGTAAGTGGTACGCATCGGGAGATGGCGTAGGATGAGTTTTCGACGCTCAGTGCTCGGTTAAGAGAGATTTCGAAAACGGCGTCTTTGACGACTGAGTTGAAGGTGTTCATGTGGGGGGTTCGGTTTGTCAGAGTCGCACCAAAGTCTGTGTCAAACTCGTGATTCTTTGCCGGGTTAAAGTTGAGGCTGTTTTCTGGGCTGGTATGGAAGGTGAAGTAGACTGCGGGTGTGTTGGTGGGTGTTTCGTGTTTGGGGTTGAAGGCGTCGATGAAGATGATTGTGAGGTAGACTTTTTCGATGTCTTTGTGGAGGGTGTCTGCTTGGTAGCAGAGGTATTCGGGGCGGAGTGCTGTGTGGGCGTTGCGGCGTCGGAGGGCGTATCCGATTTTTTCCCAGTCGGCGTGTGGGCGTTTTGTGTTTGTGGCGGGTGTGATTCCGTAGGCGGTGGTGGCGATGGTTCGAGCCGCGTCTTGTGCTTCTTTGGGGGTGAGTGTGTAGCGCATGAAGTGTGTGCATGCGGTGAGTGTGGGTTGGTGTTGTGTGAATAGTTTTTTGATCATGGTTTCACGATACGATTATTCATCGTGTATGTCAACGATTATGTGTTGTATATTTTCCTAGTCGTGGTGTATTGTTGGAGGTGTTGACGCCACAAGGAGAAACAATGAAACGCTACACCGCAGGACACACCGACATTTTCGGCGTACCCCACGAAATCACTTCCGCCAATACCTACAAGGAACTGCTTCACAAGATCACCGAAAAAGAAACAAAACCCTCTCCCAACCGATCCGATGTCTTAGAAGCGATCAAAACCCACGAACACACATCTTCCCCGTGGGTAAGAGAGGCTAACTACCGATTAGTCGTGCGATTCTTTGACCCAGGCCCTCTGATCGAATGGACCGAGATAAAGCAGTGCTTTAACACTCTGGACAAAGTAGCAGAGCATGTTATCAAGGTTTCAGAAAGCTGGGAGAAGATGCTTTCCCCCGAGCACTACCATGGAACAGGAACTCTTAACTTCCTTCTCGGTAGGCAAAACTGTACCTTAGATGTAAACTCGCTAGATTTACATGTCCCGCACCCAGAGCGGTTAACTGTGCAGGAAATCAATTCCTTTGTTAGAGATCATTACCGCACAGACGAGCCTTTAGACGAGACGCGGGACTATGAAACACCTCCCGTAGCAGAAGTCCTCCCCTCCACAGCAGCAAGCATTGCAGACTGTCGAAACATGCAAGAAGCCTTGGAGCAAAAACTACGCTCCTTGGTTCGACGTGCCCACGAGGAAGGATTTCCACAAACCTCTCTCGCCCAATTAGCGGGAGTATCGCAACCTACTATTGGTCGATGGTTGAGGGAAAATGCTGATTCTTAGTCGGGTTCAGCATAGCCGCAGCGAGTTTAAGGTTCTTTTCTGAGCCGTTCTGCCGCAAGAACCCTTGTTGCCAACCGCCCGACAGCAAGGGTTCTTTTTGATGTTTTTAACACCAAATCATTAAAACAATGTACAATCAAAAAGGACACCGACCATGTCTTTTGTACTTTTGCACCCCCCCGACACACAAGGAGAAACCCTTGAACCCTAACACCATCGAAAACTTCGACACACTCACCCGTGATGCTGCCAAGGACCACACCATCCTCCTTGGCAGCTACAAGAATCGTGCAGGAACAACCTACGGCAACGCTTATGCAGCACACGACCTCACCAACCCTTTGACAGCACACGTACTCATCGAAGGCCGCGCTGGGGCTGGAAAGTCTGTCCTGGTAGAAAACTACTTGCGCACCGCAGATGCATTCCCGGACAAGTTTTCTGTCGCGTACTTCGGAGTTCGAGACAGTTACAATGGTAAATACACCAAGACCGACGCCGCGCAGGTAATTGAGAAGCTCGACGAGGTGGACAATGAGCTCGCTCGTCGACAATCTATCCTGGAAGACGCCAATGTCTTTAGCATTGACGAACTGGAGCGGTCTGGTGACAACACTGCCCCAGCGCGTCTTCTTGTAGTCATTGACGGTCTTGATTATTTCCTGAGTGCAGCTGATTTCTCAGATCGTAATCGCCTTGCTCACCATATTGAGAGTATCGGTCGTCTTGGACGCGGGCTAGGTGTGCATTTGGTGGCTACCACACAGTCCCACCGCGCATTGCCGTACGCTTCTTGTACTGCTCTGTTCCCATCTATGATCCGGTTCCATGCTGACGGTGTGTCGATGGCTAATTCTGGTGAAGCTGTGTGGGAAGTAGGCGGTCAGACGGGTGACGTGTTTAGCGTCTTTTCTGACCTATAAATAGTGCGAGGATATGCCCTTTTCTGCCTCGCTTGGGCAGGAGGGGCATATTTTTGTGCCCTGTGACCTATTTCTCGCTCTCACGGGCGGGGTTTAATGAGACATTTTCGATAAAACAATGTACAATAAGAAAAGATACCGACCATGTCTTTTGCACTTTTCCAACCCCAATACACAAGGAGAAAACTTTGAACCCTAACAATATTGAAAACTTCGACACACTCGCCCATGATGCCGCCAAAGATCGCGCCGTTCTCCTTGGCAAGTACAGAAACCGCGAAGGCATCGCCTACGGTGATGTCTATGCAGCACACACCCTAACTAGGCCCCTGGCTGCACACGTACTTGTCGAAGGCCCTACGGGATCTGGAAAATCTGTCCTGGTGAATAACTACTTGCGCACCGCAGAGCAGTTCCCAGATAAATTCTCTGCCACATACATTTCACACCGAGACAGCTACTCCAGCAACTACCCCGCAACGAGTTTCTCCGAAGCCGTGGACCTGTTGGAGGAGATTGATAAGGAGTTTATTGAGCGTCAAGACATTCTAGAGCAAGCAGGTTTTCGCAACATGAGCGAACTAGAGGCATCCGACTACCCCACTATCCCACCACGTCACATTGTGGTCGTCGATGACCTCCTGCATTTGCTGAGGGACGCAGAGCATGGGGACCGCGGCAACAGTGTTGTGCGCATTGCTGAAACAATCACCCGCGTTGGGCGTTCGTTAGGAGTGCATCTCGTTGCTACCACGCAGTCCGAGCGAGAATTGTCTCGTATTTTTGAAACTGACATGCTGTTTCCTGTGATCCGGTTCCGTGCTGACGGCGTACGGATGGAGAAGTCTGGTGAGGCTATGTGGGATATGATCGGTCAGAAGAGTGACGTGTTTAGCGTCTTTTCTGACCTCTAGATAGTGCGAGGGTTGTGCCCTCTTCTGCCCGACTCCGGGGTAGGAGGGGGTAAATTTTTGTACCTTATGATCGCAATGACTCTTATGATCGCAACGATTTTGTACCCATTTTAGAAAAATCACCGCATATACTTTCCTTAACCACCCCCTATGTGAGGAAAGTTGAAAAACCTGTGACCACCTACGCCCCCGCCCACTACCGAATCCTGTCCACAAAGCAGACAGAAAAATTCATTGCAACCCTCACATCTGCAAGCCACAGCCAAGACGTAGAGAAAACCGTTGAGCACGCAATCAACGAACTACTCCAGGATGCCTTAACCACCATTTATCCCAGCGGCAACATTGTCCACGACTACCGGCATAGCACCGACGGATACTTCCATGTCACCGGGGTAGAAAACCCTTATGCTTTGCTGGTTGAAGCTAAGCGCGATCTCTCCTTGTCGGAATCTAAAAAGGACCGCGCCGTGGTGTATGCGCAAGTGTGTGCCTACTTGCGACGTTTAGCAACAGATTCTGCTGTGCCCACAGTTGTGGTGGTATGCGACAACAATGAGGTTTTTGGTCTACGCACCGCCGCGTTGGAAAAATATGTGGCAGACGATTCCTACGCGTGGGATGAGTTTTCCGCATCGACTATGTACAAAGACGGTTCCCTACTTGCTGATTTGATTAATGATCACAATATTCAGCACCCATATGTGCATGATATTCGCACCGGGTTTGACGCGGATATGTTTATTTGGTCTATCGACGCGATGGGCCAGGGGTCTGCGCCTTTTCGTGTGCCGATCAATAAGGATAGTTTAGACCATGTGTTTACGCGGTTTAAGATGGAGGTGTTGGGTACGGATGCGACAGGGTTGAAGAACAAGGATGAGATTTCTTTGTTTATTGACATTTTGCGTGGGTGTGATGATGTTTTTCCGCATCCGAAGAAGCCAAATACCTTGTTGTGGAAAACGAAAACCATTACCGTTGACACGTATCGCTTCGAACACTTCTGGGCACAGTACCAAGTAGGCGTCTACACCCTCGACGAAATTAAGGCTGTGACTGAGATTGCAGACACACTCATCGAAGAAACAGAACGACGCTTCACCGGAGACTTCTGGACCCCTCCCCGCTGGGTAGACAAGGCACACGAATACATTGAGAAGGATCTGGGTGAAGATTGGAAACAACGCTACGTGGTGTGGGACCCCGCGGCGGGCGCGTTGAATTTGACGCGTGATTATAAGTTTGGGGAACTGTATAGTTCGACGTTGATTCGTGAGGAGCTTGAGATCGCGTCGGATTATAACCCGGAGGGCGTGAAGTTTCAGTATGATTTTTTGAACGATGACATGGTTCTTCATGATCCGGAGGTGACCGCGGAGGATATTATAGACATGTCCCGGCGCGGGGAGTTGGGTGTGCCGGGTGAGTTGGTGGAGGCGTTGTATGCGAATAAGCCGATTGTGTTTTTTGCTAATCCGCCGTATGGTCAGTCGGGATCAGGGCAGGGTCGGAATCACAAAGCGGGTGTGAATAGCACAGCTGTGGGCGAGCTTATGGACGGTATGGGTCACGCCCGCATGGAGCTGTATACTCAGTTCGTTTGGCGTACTAAGGGGCTGGCAAAGGTATTTGGCTACACCTCTGACTTCCACTTCTTCTTCTTCAATAAGGGATTTTTGACCAGTCCGAACTTCGGCAAGTTTGTGAATGAGCTGACCGCCGAGTTCACCTACTGCGACGGCTTTATGCTGAACGCCGGGGAATTCAGTGGTACCAGCTCAGCGTGGGGCGTTATTTTCAGTCACTTCGAGATCGGCGGGGCGAGCCAGCGTGAGTTCACGTACACCGTATTGGAGTCGAACAAGGACATGTCCATCGACAAGTTGGCGGAGTGGACGGGACGTAATGTACCTCGCGGGGAGACACTTAGCAATTGGTTTAGAGAGATTGCTCAGAAAAAAGCAGGATCTAATAATCCCGGTACTAAAAATGGACTAGAACCCCCGAGCACTAAAACAGACAGATCTCGAATGGGCAATGGAGCGCTTGGTGTCTTGATGCAATCAGGAGATACTGTAGCCAAGTCTGATAAGTACATTGGACTTTTCACTATGGGAGTGGCACAGGGGAATGGCCGCGATGTGTCCAAAGACAATTTCACTCGCGCCGCGGTGACGTTCAGTATTCGTCGCAGTGTGCAGGAGGTAATCGCGGAGAAGAAACTAGTGTGGGTTCGGGACAAGGACATTTTCACCCGTCCGCCAGAAGAACTGCTCACCCCGGAGTTTGTCGCGGACTGTGTGGTCTACTCCCTATTTGATCGACAATCGAACCAAACCAGCTTGCGTGACTACGAATACCAAGGCAAAACCTACCGCGTAATCAATGAATTCTTCCCATTTAGTGTGCGTGACATGAAGCAGTTAGCACAAAAGCACCGTAACACGACCATTGAGGCAGACATCGCCGGAGAAACAGACAGGTTTGTCTACCAGTGGCTTGCAGACCACCACAACGACCTTAGCGAAGAAGCGCACACACTCCTCAACCTCGCCTGGCACATCACCGAAACCAGCTTCAACAAACGCCCCGACCACCACACAATCCACCCCCGCTTCCAACTACAAACCTGGGACGCAGGCTGGAAACAAATCAACGCTCTCGTCTTCGGCAAAAACCGTTTAGACAACGACGTCTACAATGAGTACTACGCTAAGTGGCGGCAAACGCTGAAAACACTTGGCGACAAGATCGCTTCCCAGGCCATGGACGCCGGAGTTATTTAAGGTATAACAAAAGCCCCGTAACATACTAGCTACGGGGCTTCCTTTGTGGCGCTAACGATTACAGCTGCTCAAGCTTACGGAGCACATCCAACTTCGTCTGCAAAATAGCATTATCACAATACGACTCACCGTCATCCTCTGCAGGATCACGGTACATAATCTCCTCCGCGTCACCGTCATACATACCACGGCCAGCATAAATATCAGACAGAGCAGAAATTTCTTCCTTCAACTCAGCAACAATGCTCTCAACAGACACGTCGGTTTCCTTTCGTTTTTAACTACAACGTTCCAACACAGACTTTAACACATCACGCTCATCCGACGTCATCGACAACCCATACGTATCCTTAATATCTACCTGCAAAGCAGCATACGCGCACTGGAAATCCGAATTATGCGGAACAAGCCACTGATCCGCCGCACGACCAGCCTTCTCCTGCGCCTCCGGACCATCTACCGCCAACAACAACGACGTATCATTCGCATAATTCACACGCTCCTGCTGCGACCACTGCCACGCACCAGAATCCCACGCATTCTCCAAAGACACAATATGATCCACCTGCACCAAACGGCTCGTCGTTGTGCCCTTGCGATAACGAATCTCACGCCCCGTATACGGATCCTTCTTTAGGGTTCCGGTAGAAACCACGCACTCGTCTTCGTCTTCAAACGTCGCGTCCTCTAAATCACGACCCAGCACATCATCACGGGTATTGCACCCATTACCACCCAACTCCGTAGTGTTATCATCTGTCCACGCAGAACCAAACTGCTTTTCCCGACTAAACACCGGAGCCCGCGGCGTGTCGTTGATGAAAACATAATCCAAAGTCTCCAGCGACCTACCCACATCAATATCAATGCCCTCACTAGAACCACCACCAAGCACACCAGCAAGATCAGGGCTATAGTCCTTGATAGCATCACACCCGCTAAGAAAAATAGTTGAGACCGCAACCCCTACAGCAATAGTTTTTTTAGCAAACATACTAACCTTCAAAAATTCCAAAATTTGCGTATTAACCGGCAACTTAAGCTAGTATAGCGGGAGAAGAAGTAAAAATCCTGATAAAAACCTCGCCCCTGTACACGGAGGACACTATGGACACACCCCACGCTCAAGAATACGACTTTGATACTTTGCCGCCTGTACTCTACGACAATGAAGCCTACATCACAGGCGCAGGTGAGGCCACCATCGTCTCGGCCCACACCGTCTACCTCAACCAAGGCACACTACGAGTCCACGGCACCGGAACAGAAACCATCGTCGTGAAAGCCTCCGGAGACAGCTCCGTATCCGCATACGGCAACGTCCTTGTCCTCGCCAGTGACCAAGCACGTGTCTATTCTTATAACAACTCCTATGTTGTTGCCAGCGGCCAGGCCAACGTTTTGATGTTCGACGCTGGTGTCCTTGTAGCAAACGACGCAGCTCGCGGCATTTTGCACAACAACGCACAAGGATACGCGCACGGCCAGGCTATGATCCAAGGGTTTGAAAATGCGGCGTTAACCGCAACAGACGAGTCCATTTTGTCGGTACGCGATAGTGCCCGTGCGGAGCTTCGAGGCAACTCTACTGCCTATGTGTACGACCTAAGTGTTACCCACGGCTACGATACGGCGCACGTGTATGTAGAATCCCCACTTGTTAGCGTCCAGCTGCGCCACAATGCTGTTGTTGAAGTATCTAATGCTGAGCTCGCATCCACCCTGCACAGCCCTGACAATCGACCGGACAACTTCCTTGTGTTCTACCAGCCGTCTACTGATGAGCCAAGCGGTATGATCCACTTGGCTGACGGATCTCGCCTTGTAGTTGACGAGTCTGTAGAACAGGCCCCCGAGACGCAAGAAACACAGGCCCCGGAGCCCGGCGCGGCAGATACTGAAGATGTGTCTGTTGATGATGAGATTGAGTCTTTGGGCCGTCATGGTCATGAGGGTGGTATGTCGGTTGCGGACTTGTTGGCTCGTAATGCTGCGGAGGACAAGGATTCTTCTGATTCTGATGACGAGTTGGGGTTGTTTACTGACGACGAAGATGAGGACGATGAGGTGCAGCCGGAGCAGATTCGTGCTGGGTCGTTAGAGCATGAGTCAGTGTCTGACGAGTTGGGGTCCTCTGATCCTTCGTCGTTGCTTGATGGTTTTGAGTCTGAGTCGTTTGCTGCCACCACTGAGGAGCCTGCTGCGGAGCCGGTTGCTGGTGAGCCTGCAGATTATGCTGCTGAGGATGCTGCGCCGGAGCCGGTTGCTAGTGAGTCTGTAGACAACACTACTGAGGATACTTCCCCAGAGCCCATCAGCACTGAACCTTCCCCGACGAACGAACCACAACCTGCCCCGACCATTAACCGCGGGGGTTTCCGGCCCCAAAAACCTGACAACTCTGCGCCTGCGGGTGCCCAATCAACCACCATGAAACGCCCCGAGGGTGATACCGCACAAGAGCAGTTGGAGGGTCAAGGTTGGGCCATAATTACCCCTCCAACGGGAATGATGTTAGGATTGGAGTATGCTTCAGATGAAGAAGTTGCTTCGTACCGCTCATCGTCAGCAGCATCAAGCTCATCTTCTGATTCTTCTTCGTCCACAGTCTCCGATGATGATGACGTAGAAGAGTTTGACTTTGGTGACGACGATGACGATGATTTTGACCTGACGATTCCTGGATACGATAAGGACTAATAACTTATGGCTTCTGTTCAAGAGTTAATGAAACGCTACGGCGGGGATACCTCCGACGATAATGCCTCAGAGACCGCGTCTCAGCCTGCCCCGTCAACTGCTTCTCCTGCCTCTTATGGGAATAAGGCGGAGGACCGCGAGGTAGTCACACCGCCGCGGGAAGAGGTACGGCCTGCACCGGAGTTTAATTTCTCTGATGACGAGGACGACACTGCTCCTGTAGCAGATACTTCTAGTTCGGATACTGGGCTGGATTTGTCGCTTGATGACGATGACGACGATGATTTTGACCTCGGCTCCTACTACGACGACACTGACACTGATGCTAAGTCAGATACCACTGCGTCTAACTCGGAGGGACGCCCACTGGTTTCTGCACTTGTGGAAAATGAGGACGAGATGCAGGAACCTCAGCCGCGGGAGAGCCGCCACGCACTCGACGAGGAGCCTGCACATACTCAGGAGTTTGATTCTGCAGACGACGCTCCGGCACCTGCTTCACATGACGAAGACAGGACAACATTGTCTTCTCTTGTCAACCGCGATAAGCCGTCTGCACACACTGATGTGATGCCGCAGCCGTTGCAGGGCCGCGGTGACGATACGCAGCACACCACTGACCATGCTACTGCTCCAGTGGAGTTGGACCGTCGTCAGGTGGAAGAGGTTGTTGGTGAAGTGCTCGTCACTGAGCTTCCGGAACCAGCGAAGCCACGCATGCTGTTGTCCTGCTTTGCCCTGGGCTTGTTCTTCCCACTGGGAGCGTTTTCTGTTGCGTCTTCGTTTGATACTTTGCGCTTTGCCTATATGGGTGATCCTGAGAAGTCGAAGTCTTCTAGTGGCAAGGCTTTAGGTTTTGCTATTCCGGCGATTGTGTTTGGTGTGGTGTTTTGGTCGGTTATTTTGGCGTATATTTTCATGCCGGATCAGTTTGATCGTTTGTATTCGAAGATTGGACTGGGATAATCCCAGTACCCGGCGCGCCTAGCCCCCTTCTTTTTCTTGCCCCCCCCTCTTGTGTGTGCGGGGTGGGAGAAGAGGGGGCTATTTTTGTGCTTGTGCTGCTTGGTGCGCGAAATTCTTAGTCTCGCCAATAACCATGTCTTGAGTCCATGCGCGAGACGGCATGCCAGTAACATAGTCCCACTCTTCGAGGGTTCCGACAAGTCCCTGTTGTACCGCGGGGGAGTCTGGGTGTGGGCGGTCGCCTAGGTGGTTAGTATCAAAGCCGTGGACGTTTCCTTCAATAAAAATAACCCCACCGTGTACTTGCGCAGGGTGATCCATGAATTCTGAACCAATCCAAGGGTGTCCGTCGGGCAGTTCAATGTAGCCATTGAGAGTTTGGAAAGCCATGCGGACAAGGCAGCGGATGCCTTCGTGGGTGAAGATGAGGTCGTCGTTGCTAAGTTCAAATACGTCTTCAAAAGTGGTCATTTTTGCCCTTTGTACTGTGTGTTCGTCGAATATTGCTTGTTGGAAGTATACTACATGGTGCCAAGGTCCCCATCGTCTAGCGGCCTAGGACACTGCCCTTTCACGGCAGCGGCACGGGTTCGAATCCCGTTGGGGATACTACCGTTTGTCCACCAGCAATGTGGTGCCAGTATGGGGCACCTGTGGGGCGAGTTCCGCGGCGTATTTGTCGAGTTCCCACATGGTTGGGTTGTTAAGATCTGGCACTTCTGAAAGGTAGACTGTCGCGCCGGGGATTCGGTTTTGGTGTTGAAGTCCTCCCCACGCCTAAAGGCGGAGGCACCCTTGGCATGTTTGGTGGGTTTAATTTAGTATAGCACTTTGTTTTTTGAAACACTATTTGGAAAATGAGTAAAGCCCCGGCGTAACAAAACACCAGGGCCCACGGGCAAAAACAGATCAGGGTCTAAGAATCCTCGTACTCTTTAACCTGCTGATCATACTCCTTAACCCACTGCTCAAACACGTTATCATCATTCGTATACTGTACATATAACGAATCATCACCAGAGTTCAAAAACTCATAGCCTAAAATCACATATTGGTAATGAGTGCCCTCGTCATCGCAAAATCCTGACAAATCAAACACAGTAGTGTCATTGAGGACACCTTCAATGAGAAGAGTGGGCTCACCGTACTCCAAGGCTTTCTGGTACACCTCAGATTGATACTCCGGCGTCACATCCCAGATAACGCGGTCATCGTCGCTACCTTTACAAAACGGCACACCAGGCTCCCTTTAGTCGAAGTAGTAGTCGATAAGTGTAGCAGCCACGTCAGAATCAAGTTCCTTTTCTACGTGCTCCTCACCGTGTTCTGCAATGAGAGTACCTTCACGCGTGCCCTCGTCAAATGCAGCATAGACGGTAGGGCCACCATAGGTGTAGACGACTTCTCGGCTGTCAATATCGACTTCCACATCGTAGTTTTCAAGGGTGGTTTCTTCAGATAGCACAGGGTTGGTTTCACCGTTGGCGAGCTTCTGGGCAGCTTCAACAAGATCGTTGTAGGTGGTATCGAGTTGTTCTTGAAGGGTCATGGTTTTTCTCCTTTGTAGGTGGTGATTGGTACGTGCTTGAGTATAGAGGGTTCAGTGCGGTTGTTTCAACTTAGTTTTCGTCGAAGTAGAACCGCTCCAACGGTTTGGAATGTTCAAGACCGAGCGTCCTCGATGCCGCATCATCACCGTCAACCGAGGCAAGCAAAGCACCGGACTCATCAAAGTATGCAGTCACGTCAGGCTTCTCAGCAGTGAAGGCGACAACACGGGACTGTGCTTCTAGGAACTCATGGTAGTCTTCCAGCGGTGTGCCATCTGGCAGTGTAGGATTCGGGTTTCCGTCTACGATTTGTTGTGCGCATGCCACTAGGGCGTCGTACATGGAATCGAGATGTTCTTTAACACGTGTAGACAATTTTTCTCCTTTAATTTAGACGTGCAAACATGCTCTAGTATACCGGGTCAAGTGGACCACGACTAGCCGCGGGGCCTACGCCATGACATACCTTTATCCACAGCAGAGTACGTTACTCGCTGCCCTGAATCCGGAGCCTCAACTACCCTATCGTTGCCCATATACATCACCACATGCGTCTGGTCCTTATTAAACCCAAGATCACCAACCTGCAAATCAATGGGGTCTACCTCATCGGAATTAGTAAACTGTGTAGTCGTGTGCTTGCCAATATCAATACCGCGGGCCTGATACGTTAAGTACTGTGTCAGGCCGGAGCAGTCAAACCCGGTCTTATGGTCGTCACCATACGTGGCCGCGTCCTGGCTGCCATACGTTGTTCCCTGTGACGGGCCGTCTGTACCGCCTGCGCCCCACGCATAGGGGGTGTCGTTTCCTACAATGCTGTCTGCTTCTTTGAGGAGTTTTTTAACATCGAGGTTGTCGGGTGTTTGTGCTTGGGCAATGAAGTGTTCTGATTTGGTGGACTTGTCAGCAATAGCGTCTGTGTACTTGTTTTTGGGAATGTCGACGTTCTTGCCGCCAAGTTGGTTGATAAAGGGTTGGGCGATAGAGGTTTTTGTAGCGGAGGTAAAGGATTGGATGTCTCCTGCGGACTGTGCAAGATCGACGGCGGGGGTGAGGTAGGTGTCGATGAATTCTTTGGAAAGTTTGTCGTGGGTGTCGAGGTAGTAGGCGGCGGATTCTGGGCTGAAGGGGTGTGAGGATACTTCGGAGGCGGAGTGGCTTTTGCCGTCGCGGGTGAAGGCTTGTTCGATTTGTCCTTTGGGGTTGATGTCGAGTTTGTCGATGATTTTTTCTTGTTCTTTTTCGTTGGGTGGGTTTGTGGCGGAGTGGCGTACTGCGTCGATTTCTTCGCCGTCTCGGAGGTTGTCTGGTTGGTTTTCGTACCAGTGTTTGCCTTTTTCGATTATGGTGCAGGCTTTTTCTAGCCGTGAGGTCATTTCGGTGATGACATCGAGTTGGGAGGTTATGGTTGCCATTTCGGCGTGGATGGCGGTGATGGTGGTGGATCGTAGTGGGTCGGTGTGTTTGATGTAGTTGGTGAGGTGTGTGTCGTAGGCGTTGAGTGTGTCTTGTTGTGTGTTTTCCATGGTGTGTTTTTCTTAGGTTGTGGTGGGGTGGGTGGGGTCTATTTCCAGAATTGCCACCAGGGGTCGTTGTCTTGTTCTAGTTGGTCGATGGTGGTGGTGACGTTGTTGTTGAATTCTTCGTCGAATTGTTTGAGGGTGTTTATGATGTGGTTGAGTTTTTTGCGGGTGGTGTCGAGTTCTTTGTAGAGGTGCTGTGCTTTTTTGTGTATGGTGGTGAGGGCGTCTTCGTTGGCTTGGTAGGCGGTGCCGCACCACCAGGTGTCGATGAGGTGGTCGGTTTTGAGGTGTTGTGGGGTGAAGTTTTCTTTGAGGTAGGTTTGTCGTTTTTCTATTTCTTTTTTGAGTTGTGTGAGGTCGTTGAGGGTGTTTTCTGTGGCTTGGGGGTCGTGGGTGATGGGGGACATGTCTGTCTCTTATACACATCTGACGCTGC
>ERZ1030898.20-NODE-20-length-47256-cov-26.946421_pt1 | contig 47256 bp, 42 predicted proteins | sample MGYA00517298_ERZ1030898 | MGnify/ENA primary metagenome ERZ1030898 (study PRJEB33718, sample SAMN03159684) | human skin metagenome | collected 2014-05-20 | study: EMG produced TPA metagenomics assembly of the PRJNA266117 data set (Human skin bacterial metagenome... | reverse complement strand
AGATTGCCTCTTGTCTCGTGGGCTCGGAGATGTGTATAAGAGACAGGGCTGGGGTGGCCGGGGTGGCGTCGACAGGCATGCTGCTTGCAGCGTGCGACGACGAGCCGAGCAACTCCGAGCCGAACCCCGAGCCGTTGACGGAGGCGTCCGTCGCCTTCGACGGCGCCCACCAGGCTGGCATCCAGACGCCGACGCAGGCGTCGCTCAACCTGGCCGGCTTCAACCTCAGGGACGGGGTGGACGCTGCGGGCGTCGTCAGGCTGATGCGCCTGTGGACTGAAGATGCCCGTGAGCTGACCGCCGGCCGCAACCCGCTGTCCAGCCTGGAGCCGGAGATGGTGCAATGGCCCGCTAACCTCACCATCACCTGCGGGTTCGGCGAGCGCATCTTCGATATCGCGGCGCCGGACCAAAAGCCGGCGTGGCTGCACGACATCCCCGCGATGCCGCGCGAAGAGCTTAAGCCGGAGTGGGGCCAGACTGATCTTGTGCTGCAGATCTGCTCCGACGACCCGGTGATGAGTGCGTGGGCGCTGCGACACATGACGCGCGCCGGCATGGATTACGTGGAGACCGCCTGGCTGCAGCAGGGGTTCGTGAACGCCTTCGGCTCCATCCCCAAAGGCCAGACACCGCGCAACCTCTTCGGCCAGGTGGACGGCACCGTCAACCCGCGCTCGGACGAGGATTACGCCGAGCAGGTGTTCGCGGACGACGGCTCGTCGTCGCTGGTGGTGCGCCGCATTGCGATGGACCTCGACGATTGGGAGCGGCTGGACCGCACCTCCCGCGAAGTTGCGGTGGGGCGAAAGCTTTCCGACGGCGCCCCGCTGACCGGCGAAGACGAGTTTGATGCGCCGGACATGGAGGCGCTGGACGAGTACGGGCTGCCCGTGATCGACAAAAACTCCCACATGGCGCGCGCCATGCCGCCCGCGGACCACCCGGAGCAGAAGTTTTTGCGCAGGCCGTACAACTACTCGCTGCCGCCGGCGCCCGGCGAGCTGTCTGACGCGGGCCTGGTCTTTTTGGCCTATCAAAAGGACCCCGACGTGCAGTTCACCCCTGTGCTGCAACGGCTTTTGGAGGTGGACCGGCTCAACGAATGGACCACGCACATCGGATCCGCGGTGTACTGGATCCCGCCGGGCACACGAGAGCCCGGTGGTGGGGCAAGCGGCGACGCGTTCTGGGGCGAAACAGTGCTTTCCGGCGCCCGGGGGTAGAATCCCTGGCGTCCGGCGCGCCACCTGCGCCGTCGGGAGAGAACGTAGAAGATGGGCGGCGTCCAGGTATGACGCAGCCCAGTGACGCGCAAAGGAGCGCACGACAGATATGTCTACCGAAGCAGCAGTCGAGTTCGCACCGTTCGAGGTTCCCGCCGGCACCGCCGTCGGCGCAGCCATGCGGGAGCTGAACCTGCCGAACAAGGGGGAGGACGCCGTCGTGTGCGTCCAGGACGAAGCGGGCGAGTTGAAAGACCTCTCGCACGTCCCCGAAGCCACCGCGACGTTTACGCCGGTGCCGGCAAACACTGAGCTCGGCCGCTCCGTGATCCGCCACTCCTGCGCCCACGTGCTCGCCCAGGCCGTGCAGGCCGAGTTCCCCGGCACCAAGCTGGGCATCGGCCCGGCCATCGAGGACGGTTTCTACTACGACTTCGACGTTGCGGAGCCGTTTACCCCTGAGGATCTGAAGACGCTGGAAAGGCGCATGAAGAAGATCATCAAACAGGGCCAGAAGTTCGTCCGCGGCGTCTACGCCTCGCAGGAAGAGGCGGCCGAGGACCTGAAGGACGAGCCGTACAAGCTCGAGCTGATCAACGACAAGGGCAACGTCGACCCGGACTCCGATGAGGCCACCGAGGTCGGCGCCGGCGAGCTGACGCACTACGACAACGTCAACCCGCGCACGAACGAGGTGGAGTGGCACGACCTGTGCCGCGGCCCGCACGTGCCCACCACCAAGTACATCCCGGCGTTCGCGCTGACCCGCTCGTCCGCCGCCTACTGGCGCGGCGACCAGAACAACGCCGGCCTGCAGCGCGTCTACGGCACCGCTTGGGAGTCCAAGGAAAAGCTCGAAGAGTACATGACCATGCTCGAGGAGGCGGAAAAGCGCGACCACCGCCGCCTGGGCAACGAGCTGGACCTGTTCTCCTTCCCGGACGAGGTCGGTTCCGGCCTGCCGGTGTTCCACCCGGACGGTGGCATCGTGCGCATGACCATGGAGCAGCACTCGCGCGAGCGCCACGTCGCCGCCGGCTACTCCTTTGTCAACACCCCGCACGTGACCAAGGGCGACCTGTTTAAGAAGTCGGGCCACCTGGACTGGTACGCCGACGGCATGTTCCCGCCGATGAAGCTCGACGGCGAGGTCGACGGCGACGGAAACGTGACCAAGCAGCCGGTGGACTACTACGCCAAGCCGATGAACTGCCCGATGCACAACCTGATCTTCGACTCGCGCGGTCGTTCCTACCGCGAGCTGCCGCTGCGCCTGTTCGAGTTCGGCACCGTGTACCGCTACGAGAAGTCCGGCGTGGTCCACGGCTTGACCCGCGCCCGCGGATTCACGCAGGACGACGCACACATCTACTGCACCGAGGAGCAGCTGGAAGACGAGCTGACCAGCGTGCTGGAGTTCATCATCTCCCTGCTGCAGGACTACGGCCTGGACGACTTCTACCTGGAACTTTCCACCAAGGACCCGAACAAGTACATCGGCGACGACGAGATCTGGGAGCGCTCGACCAACATCCTGGAGTCTGTGGCCAAAAAGTCCGGCTTGGAGCTCGTGCCGGACCCGGCGGGCGCCGCGTTCTACGGCCCGAAGATATCGGTGCAGGCCCGCGACGCCATCGGCCGCACCTGGCAGATGTCCACCGTGCAGCTGGACTTCAACCTGCCGGAGCGCTTCGATCTGACCTACACCTCCTCGGACGGCTCGAAGAAGCGTCCGGTGATGATCCACCGCGCGCTCTTCGGCTCCATCGAGCGCTTCTTCGGCGTGCTGCTCGAGCACTACGCCGGCGCGTTCCCGGCCTGGCTGGCCCCGCACCAGGTGGTGGGCATCCCGGTGGCCGACGCATTCGCCGACCACCTCGAAGACGTCGTCGGTGCCCTGCGTGAGCGCGGCATCCGCGCGGAGGTTGACCACTCTGACGACCGCATGCAGAAAAAGATCCGCACCCACACCACCGGCAAGGTGCCGTTCATGCTGCTCGCCGGCGAGCGCGACGTGGAGGCGAATGCGGTCAGCTTCCGCTTCCTCGACGGCAGCCAGATCAACGGGGTACCGGTCGAGCGCGCAGTGGAGCTGATCGCCGACTGGATCTCCGCCAAGCGCAACGAGCAGCCGAGCGAGGAAACCGTTGCAGCGGGCAACTAACGGCGAGACCTACGTCGACACCGGCGTAGGCGACCCGGACCGCCTCACCCGTCTGTGGGCGCCGTACCGCTCCAGCTACATCACCAAGATGCCGGCGGAAGGGGAGGCGGGGGAGGCCGAAGGATCGTCGAGAAGCAACGGCGATCCCTTCCTCGAAATCCCGCAGATGAGCGACGAAGACGGCCTGATCGTCGCGCGCGGGGAGACGGTGTACGCGGTGTGCAACCTGTACCCGTACAACGCCGGCCACCTGATGGTGGTGCCGTACCGCAAAGTAACTGACTTGGAAGAACTCACCGACGCGGAGACGGCCGAGCTGATGGCGTTTGCCAAGCATGCGGTGAAAACGCTCAAGCGCGTGTCCAAACCGGAGGCGATCAACGTCGGGCTGAACCTGGGCAAGGCCTCGGGCGGGTCGGTGAGCGACCACCTGCACCTGCACGTTGTGCCGCGCTGGGCGGGCGACGCGAATTTCATGGCCGTCATCGGCGGCACCAAGGTGCTGCCGCAACTGCTGCAGGAGACGCGGACGCTGCTCGCAGACGGCTGGCGCGAGGTCCACGAGACGGAATCAGGTGAACGCGATGCTTAGCGTGCACGGACGCAAACCCGCCGCAGTAGCGGTCGAGCCGGTGGCCAAAGGCCTGTTGCGCATCGGTCTGACTCCGAACGCGACAACGATTGCGGGAACCGCGCTGACCATGCTCACAGCTATGGTGCTCATCCCCACCGGACACTTGGTGTGGGCGGCGGTGCTCAGCCTGTTCTTCGCCGCCTTCGACATGGTCGACGGCACGATGGCCAGGCTGCGCGGCGGAGGCACCGCGTTTGGCGCGACGCTGGATGCGAGCTGCGACCGGCTTACCGACGGCGCGCTGTTCGGCTCGATCGCCATGTGGCTGATCTACGTCGCGGACGCCGCGCCGGTGAACGTGGCGGTGTGCCTGGCGGTCACCGTGCTTTCGCCGACCATCAGCTACATCAAGGCCCGCGGCGAGGCTGGTGGGCTAAAGATCGTCGGCGGGCTGGTCGAGCGTCCCGAACGGTTGATTTTGAGCCTCGGTGGCCTAGCCCTGGAGGGCTTTGGCGTGCCCAACGCGGTGGTGGTCTCGCTTTGGATCCTGCTAGTCGGCTCCGTGATCACCGTTGTGGAGCGCCTGATGTTCGCCGGACGCGACGAGGGGGCGGACGCGAAGGTCGCGCCGCCAGCGGGAGCGTAAATGGGCTTCGCGCGGGAGCGGCTCGTCGCCGCGGGTTACATCGCCGGCTGGAAGATCGTCGGAGCGCTGCCTACACCGTTGACCGCGCGGGCAGCCGAGTGGGCCGCGGACCGTGCTTCCGGCGAGGGCGCTGGCATGGAGATGCTGCGGCGCAACCTCGCACGCGTGGTGGGGCCGGAAAACGTCACCCGGCAGCTGGTGCGCGACGCCATGCGCTCCTACGCTCGCTATTGGTTGGAAGCATTCCGTCTGCCGCGGATGGCGGGCGAGCCGGAGTTGAACGCGAAGCTTTCGGCTGGTGTGGTCGGGCGGGAACACTTGGATTCTGCCGTGGCGCAGGGCCACGGGGTTGTACTCACGCTGCCTCACACCGGTAACTGGGACATGGCGGGAACATGGCTGGCGAAAAACTTCGGCGGGTTCACCACCGTTGCGGAGCGGCTTGAACCTGAGGCGCTGTTCGACGCGTTCGTGCACTTCCGCGAGACCCTCGGCTTCGAGGTCGTGCCGCTGACCGGCGGTGAGCAGCCGCCGTTCGAGCGGTTGAAAGAGGTGCTCGCTGACGGCGGGATCGTGTGCCTGTTGGGGGAGCGGGACTTCTCTCGACGCGGGGTGCCGGTTGAGTTCTTCGGCGAGGAAACGACCTTTCCCGTCGGCCCGGCCAAGCTAGCGCAGGACACCGGCGCGACGCTTTTGGTTGCGCACTCCTGGTTCACGGGCGCGCGGCGCAACCCTGGCTGGGGCTTTAGCATCTCTGCCCCGGTGGAGGTGACCACGCTCGAGGACACTGCGCAGCGCGTGGCCGATCAGTTCGCCCAAAACATTGCCGCCCACCCGGCGGACTGGCACATGCTGCAGCCGCTGTGGCCTAAAGACGTGCCGAAGCCGAGCCGCCGCCGGGAGATGGAACGGCGGCTGCGGCAACGGCGCGAACAGGGGAGGTAGTCGGCGTGCGGATCGGTCTGGTGTGCCCGTACTCCTTCAACGTTCCGGGCGGAGTTCAAGCCCACGTGCTTGACCTTGCTGCTCAATTGCGCGAAATGGGCCACCACACCGAGGTGCTCGGCCCGGCCTCGAAGGCTGTCGAGCTTCCGGAGTGGGTCACCCGCGGCGGCGCCGCGGTGCCGGTGCGCTACAACGGCTCAGTCGCGCGGCTGTCCTTCGGCCCGCAAGTGCGCCGTACCACCCGGCATTTCATCGAGCGCGGCAACTTTGACATTTTGCACGTACACGAGCCGAACTCGCCGAGCTACTCCATGGCGGCGTTGCGCATGGCTACCGGCCCGATCGTGGCCACCTACCACGCCTCAGCGGAATCCTCTTACGCGCTCAAGCTCGTGCTGCCGGCACTCCGCGGCAGCCTAGAGAAGATCCGCGCCGGTATCGCGGTGAGTAAGGAGGCGTGGCGCTGGCAGTCGCAGCAGGTGGGCACTGATCCCGTGATCATCCCGAACGGTGTGGACACCGCCAGATTTCAAGCGGCGCGGCACACCCCGGGAAGACAATCAATGCCAGAAGTGGTGTTCATGGGCCGCTTGGACGAACCCCGCAAGGGCCTCGACGTGTTCCTGCGGGCCGTGGATCAGCTCCCGCGCAAGCCGCGCGTCACCGTCATCGGAGCTGGGGCGCCCCGAGAGTTTGCGGGCGTCGAGTTTACGGGGCTGGTTTCTGAGGATGAGAAGGCGCAGATTCTCGGCCGCGCGGATATCTTTGTCGCGCCGAACCTCGGCGGCGAATCGTTCGGGATCATCCTCGTGGAGGCGATGGCTGCCGGCTGCGCTGTACTCGCCAGCAACATCCCCGCGTTCGCCGCGGTCTGCGGCAAGGATGCGGGGTTGCTGTTTCCGCCCGGCGACGCGTCGGCGCTCGCGCAGCAGTTGCAGTTGCTTATCGACGAGCTCCCGCTTCGCACCAACCTCTGCGCTAAAGGCGTGCAGCGGGCAAAAGACTTCGACTGGTCCGTTGTGGCGCGTCGGGTCCTGGCGGTGTACGAGGCAGTGTCTATCGGGGAGACGGTCGGGGTGGAGGGGTGGCTATGACGATGGTGTGGATCGCTGTGGCGGTGGTGGTGACTGTGCTGGCGGCGTGGGCCTACAACACGGCGCAGCGGCTCAACCGCCTGCATATCCGGCTCGACCGTTCGCGCGACGCCCTGCAGGCGGCGCTGGACCGGCGCTGCGCTGTCATCGCTGCGGTCTATCCCGAACTTCGTTCGGTGGCGGAGGACGCGGAGCACGTCAGGATGACACCGCAGGACATACACACGCGTCTTGCGCAGGAAGAACAACTCTCGGCGCTGGTGGCAGAACGGATCGCGGGCGAGGAAATGCCGGGTCCGCTCAGCGACGCGGACATCCGAGTCGAGCTGGCCACGCGTTTCTACAACGATGCGGTGGCGGACACGCGGGCGTTGCGCCTTCGGCCGTCGGTAAGCTTTTTGCGCCTCGGCGGTACAGCGGCACTGCCGCAGTTCGTGCGGGACGACCAGTAATAGCTTCAGCAAGCCGGTGCGTATAATGCCGTCTGTTACACGTCAACCGAGGAAAAGGGGTGCGTTATGGCGGGCCACTCAAAGTGGGCAACCACGAAGCACAAGAAGGCCGCAAACGACGCGAAGCGGTCGAAGTTGTGGGCGAAGATGATCAAGGACATCGAGGTCGCGGCACGAACCGGCGGCGGCGATCCGGCCGCGAACCCCACCCTGGACGACATGATCCGCAAGGCCAAGAAGGCTTCAGTGCCTGGCGACAACATCGAGCGCGCCCGCAAGCGCGGCTCCGGTGAGGAAGCCGGCGGAGCGAACTGGGAGACCGTGATGTACGAGGGTTACGGCGTGAACGGCGTGGCAGTGCTCATCGAGTGCCTGACGGACAACCGCAACCGCGCGGCCACCGAGGTGCGCACCGCCATGACCAAAAACGGCGGCAACCTGGGGGAGTCCGGCTCCGTCGGCTACATGTTCGAGCGCACCGGTGTGGTGACCATCCAGAAGGGTGAGCTCAGCGAGGACGACGTGCTTATGGCGGTGCTCGACGCTGGTGCTGAGGAAGTCAACGACCTCGGCGAAGAGTTCGAGATCACCTGCAAGCCGACCGACCTGCCGGCAGTGCGCGAGGCGCTGGTCGGCGAGGGTATCGAGATCGAGGAAGCAGGCCAGGAGTTCCGTGCCGACGTCGAGGTCGAGGTTGACGCCGAGGGCGCGAAGAAGATGATGCGCATCATCGACGCATTGGAGGATTCGGACGACGTGCAGAACGTCTACACCAACATGAACCTCTCTGACGAGGTCGCAGCCCAGCTGGAGGACTAGGCCTTCACTGGTCTTTCGCTGTGTGCAACGCCCGCGCCGCCGGTGGTGGCGCGGGCGTTTGTTGTGTCTCGTGTGGTAGAACATATGTGTCACATGTGCGGAAGGAGGATGCGATGTCGTTGGAAGGTCTGCGGGTCATGGGCATTGACCCGGGCTTGACGCGCTGCGGCCTTTCCGTTGTGCAGGCGGGCCGCGGCCGGCAGATCATCCCCGTCGCCGTCGGCGTTGTGCGTACTCCGTCGACGGCGGAGTTGGCGGAGCGGCTGCTGCGCCTGTCGCGCGCGGTGGGCGAGTGGATCGACGACTACCGCCCGGACGTCATCGCCATGGAGCGCATTTTTGAACGCGGCAATGTCTCTACCGTCATGCACACAGCCCACGCGGTGGGTGTGATGGTGCTGGCAGCTGCGGAGCGTGGCATCCCGGTGCACATGTACACCCCGTCAGAAGTGAAAAAGGCCATCTCCGGCAATGGACGAGCGGACAAGAAGCAGATGACGGTGATGATCACGCGCATCCTCGGACTGTCCGAGGCGCCGAAGCCGGCTGACGCGGCTGACGCGCTGGCTATCGCGGTATGCCACTGCTGGCGTGCCCCCTTGATCGCACGGACCAACCAGTTGACCAAGAAAGCGGCGAACCAATGATCGATTCCTTAAGCGGCGAAGTGCTCACCATCGGGCTCGACCATGCGGTCATCGAGTGCTCGGGCGTGGGCTACCGCTTCCTCGCCACCCCGCAAACGCTGGGCCGCTTAACCCGAGGCGAGCAAGCCCGGGTGATGACGTCAATGGTGGTCAAGGACGACGGCGTGACCCTATACGGCTTCGGCGACGCGGACGCCCGCGAGATGTTCCACAAGCTCCAGACTGTGTCCGGTTTGGGGCCGAAGCTGGCGCTCGCCTCGTTGTCCGTGTTTGACCCGGGCGAGCTGTCCTCCCACATCGCCAACGGGGACGCGAAGACAATCCAGTCCATCCCCGGTGTGGGCAAAAAGATGGCCGAGCGCATCGCCCTCGAGCTCAAGGACAAGGTGGAGGCCTTCATCCCGACGGGCGATGTTCCCGCCGCTGCAGGGACAACCGGGGCGGACAAGGGCTCCTCGCTCGTCTCCGAGCAAGTGGTCGAGGCGCTGGTGGGGCTGGGATTCCAGGAGCGTTCGGCACGGCCGGTGGTCGACGCGTTGGTGGAGGAGCAGCCGGAGGAAAACGCGTCCGCGCTGCTGCGCCAGGCGCTGAGCCAGTTGGGCAAGAAGTAGGGGAGGTACGCCGTGTCGGATGTGGAAAAGACAGAGTTCGAGCTGCCGGAGGGATTCGCGGCGAAGCCGCCGTCGCCAGTAGACGCCCACGCGCAGGCAGACGAGCACGACATTGAGCGCTCGCTGCGCCCGAAGTCGATCAACGAGTTTATCGGCCAACCCAAAGTGCGCGAGCAGCTCAATTTGGTGCTCGCAGGCGCCCGCAGCCGCGGGGTGACGCCGGACCACATCCTGCTGTCCGGCCCGCCCGGCCTGGGCAAGACCACCATGGCCATGATTGTCGCGCAGGAGCTCGGCACCTCCCTGCGGATGACCTCGGGTCCCGCACTCGAGCGCGCCGGCGATTTGGCGGCGATGCTGTCCAACCTGATGGAGGGCGACGTACTTTTCATCGACGAGATCCACCGCATCGCCCGCCCCGCCGAGGAAATGCTCTACATGGCGATGGAGGATTTCCGCATCGACGTGATCGTTGGCAAGGGCCCTGGCGCGACCTCGATCCCGCTGGAGATCCCGCCGTTTACCCTCGTGGGCGCGACCACGCGTGCTGGCATGCTCACTGGCCCGTTGCGCGACCGCTTCGGGTTCACCGCCCAGATGGAGTTCTACGACGTGGAGGATCTGACCCAGGTGGTCAGCCGCGCCGCGGACATTCTCGGGGTGCGCATAGACAACGATGCGGCGGTGGAAATCGCTTCGCGTTCGCGTGGCACGCCGCGTATCGCCAACCGCCTGCTGCGCCGCGTGCGCGACTGGGCGGACGTGCACGGCGACGGCCACGTGAACCTGGAGGCGGCGCGTTCGGCGCTGGGGGTTTTCGACGTCGACGAGTTGGGCTTGGACCGCCTCGACCGGGCGGTGCTCGACGCGCTGATCCGCGGCCACGGCGGGGGACCGGTGGGCGTGGGCACGCTCGCCATCGCGGTCGGCGAGGAACCAGGCACCATTGAAGAGGTCTGCGAGCCATACCTCGTGCGAGCGGGATTGATGTCGCGCACCGGTCGCGGGCGAGTGGCCACTGCCGCGGCGTGGGTACACCTGGGGCTGCAAGCGCCGCCCGATGCACCGGGGCAAATGTCACTGTATTAAGGCTGGCGCGGACCGGACTGCTGGTTTTGCTGGGCTATGCCGTAGCATGTTCCGTTGTGTCTCCACCGGCACGCCCTTCATGCATGCCTCTTCCTGGGCGTTGTGGGCTCCGGTGGAGGGGAAAATTGGAGCTCGGAAAGCAGAGGAGTCAGCTCAGTGTCCAACAACACTCGGCGGTCCCGCGAAGTGAAGGGAAAGAAGCGCTGGCCCGCTAGGCTGCTCGCGCTTTTCACCCTCATTGTCATCGGCGTCTATGCCCTAGTCTTTTTCACCGGAAGCAAATCCGCCGAGCCGAAGCTCGGCATCGACCTGCAGGGCGGCACCCGTGTCACCCTCGTGCCGCAGGGGGAGGAGCCGACGAGCGAACAGCTGGAGGACGCGCGCAACATCCTTGAAAACCGTGTCAACGGCATGGGTGTCTCCGGCGCGTCCGTGGTTGTGGACGGCAACACCATCGTCATCGAGGCCGCCGGAGACGACACCGCCGAGATCCGCAACATCGGCCAGACCTCGCAGCTGTTCTTCCGTCCGGTGCTCGACCCGCCGGCGGCCGACAGCACCAAAATCGACGACGTCACCTTGGACATGACCAACGAGTGGGTCGAGTACGGCATCTTCACTCCGCAGGAGGGCCAGGCGGTGCTCACCCAGATCGCCGCGCGCAAGCAGGCTGCGGAGACGGAAGCGGAGAAGGCCGCCGAGAATCCGCAGGATGAAAGCGGCGAGGGCAAGGACGTCGCGCCGAAGGAAGAGGAAGCCCCGGAGGCGCCGAAGGATGTCCCGCAGATCAGCGCCGAGCCGCTGCCGGAGCCGACCGGCCCGGTCGAGGCCGCGGAGCGCCGCCAAGAGACGACGGACATGCTGCGCCGCACCCGCCAGTCCACCGATCCGACCGAGCAGTTCGCGGCACTGACCCTGATGTCGGCGCGCTGCATGGGCCAGATCACGGACCCGCTGGCCGGCTCCGACAAGGCCGACCTGCCGCTGGTCGCCTGCGACCCCACGACGGGCCAGGCGCTGCTTCTCGACGAGGTGCCCCTGCTCAACGGCGTCACCGAGGCTGACGGCCCGCGCCTGACCGGCGAGCAGATCGACACCAACCGCGCGATCACCGGCGGCTTCAACCCGCAGTCCAGCCAGATGGAGATCAGCTTCGCGTTCAGCCAGGCGGGCGAGCCCAACGGTTCCGAGACGTGGGCGCGCCTGACTAGCGAGATGCTGCAGAAGCAGATCGCCATCACCCTGGACTCCCAGGTGATTTCCGCGCCGGTGATCCAGGGCGCGACCCCGCCCGGTTCCGCAACGTCCATCACCGGCAACTTCACGCAGGAAGAGGCTGAAGGACTTGCCAACAACCTGCGCTACGGCGCGCTGCCGCTGTCGTTTGCTGGTGAAAACGGCGAGCCGGGCGGCACCGCGCTGTCCGTGCCGCCGTCACTTGGCCAGGCATCCCTGAAGGCCGGTTTGTACTCCGGCCTGGTTGGCCTGATCCTGGTCGCACTGTTCGTCTTCGCCTACTACCGCCTCTACGGCCTGATCTCTCTGGCGTCGCTCGTCGCCGCCGGTGCGCTCGTCTACGGCACCCTGGTGTTGTTGGGCCGCTGGATCGGCTACTCGCTGGACCTGTCCGGCATCGCCGGCCTGGTCATCGGTATCGGCGCCACGGCTGACTCCTTCATCGTCATCTACGAGCGCATCAAGGACGAGGTGCGCAAGGGCAAGACGTTCCGCTCCGCCACCGCATCCGGCTGGCAGCGGGCGAAGGACACGGTCATCACCGGCAACATGGTCACCCTGATCGGTGCTGTGATCATCTACTTCCTGGCTGTCGGCGACGTGAAGGGCTTCGCCTTCACCATGGGCCTGACCACCGTGTTCGACCTGCTGGTCACCTTCCTGGTCACCGCGCCGCTGCTGATCATCGCCTCGCGCAGCAGGTTCTGGTCCAAGCCGTCCGTCAACGGCATGGGCAAGGCGTTTAAGACCGCCGAAGCACGTCGGGCGCAGGCGCAACACGTCGGCCTGGATGACGTCGATAAGCAATCGCTCCAACCGGCCGCAACGATTGAGGAGAACTAGACATGTCGAGCACCAAGGCAACTTCGACACACACCTTCGCTGAGGCAGCGGGCGCAGGCGAGACCGCCGCGCCCGTGAAGGCCAAGCGTTCGGCGGAGACGCTGTACGACGGCTCCGGCGCGATCGACTTCGTCGGCCGCCGCAAGCTGTGGTACGGCATCACGCTCGCGCTGGTTGTGATCTCCCTGCTGGCCATGCTGCTTCGCGGCTTCAACATGGGCATCGACTTCGAGGGCGGCACGAAGATGACCATGCCGGCAGGCGAGCTGGTGGCTGAAGAAGTGGAGGAGACCTTCGTCGACGCCACCGGCGTGACACCGGAGCTGACCCAGATTGTCGGCTCCGGCGACACCCGCACGCTTGAGATCAATTCCGGGCACCTCACGCAGGAGCAGATCGACGCTGCGCGTCAGGCAATCTTCGACGAGTACCAGATTGAGGACCACAACGGTGAGCCGAGCGCCGACGCGATCGGCGACTCCACGGTCTCCGAGTCCTGGGGTTCCACCATCACCAACCGCATGCTGTTGGCGATGGCGGCCTTCCTGGTCGCCGCCGCCGTGTACGTGGCGGTGCGCCTGCAGCGCGAGATGGCGGCCGCGGCGATGGCCGCGCTCATCGTGGACGCTGTGTTGATTGCCGGTATCTACGCCCTGTTCGGTCTCGAAATCACCCCGGCGATGATCATCGGTCTGCTCACCGTGCTGACCTTCTCCCTCTACGACACCGTCATCGTGTTTGACAAGGTGCGCGAAAACACCTCTGGCGTGCTGGATTCGCGCCGCTCCACGTACGCCGAAGAGGCGAACCTGGCGGTGAACCAGACGGTGATGCGCTCGATTTCCACCTCCGTGATCTCTGCGCTGCCGATTGTGGCGCTGATGGTGGTGGCCGTGTGGATGCTCGGCGTGGGCACCCTGAAGGACCTCGCCCTGATTCAGCTCATCGGCGTGATCGAGGGCATCTTCTCCTCGCTCTTCCTGGCAACCCCGCTGCTGGTGAGCCTGGTCAACCGCAAGAAGAAGTACAAGGACCACAACGCAGCCGTGGAGCGCTACCGCGCCCGCGGCGCCGGCGAGCTTGAAGACGAGGCCGCCGAAGAGGTTGTCCACGAGAAGCGCCAGGTTGCCACGCCAGTGCGCCGCGCCGAGGTGTCTGCCGACGGCGCAAACGGCATCAGCGGTGTCAGCGGCGAAACCGGTTCCGCGACCTGGCGTCCGGGTAGGTAGACGGCGGCAAACCATGGCAGGACGTTTCACCCGAGCGGTAGCCACGGTCGCTGCAGCGGCGGTCAGCATGTTCGCTCTTTCCGCGTGCGGCGCAGGCGATGTCGAGGACGAGGAGACGAAGAAGCTGTTCGGTTACCAGGTCCTCGGCGAACTGCGCACGACAAACGCGGGCAGCCTGGACGGCGCGACGGATTTAGCTGAACTGCTTTCCGTGCGCCTGTACCCGGGCGTGTACGTGCCTGGGCCGAGCGGCCAGATGATCCCCAACACGGATCTGGTGACCACTCAGGTGCTGCCGGGCGATCAGCGCAAGGTGATCTACACCTTGTCCGATGCCGCAGTTTTTTCCGACGGCACACCGGTGACCTGTTCGGATTACCTGCTCACGTTCACTGCGGGGCACTACCCAGGCATGTTCGGATCGCACATGCCGCTGTTCGACGACACGCAGGAACTGTCCTGCACCCCCGGGTCCAAGGAGTTCACCCTCACCTTCAAGGAAGGCCGCGGAGCACGCTGGCGCGGGCTTTTCGACGCCGGGACCGTGCTGCCCGCCCATGCCGTCGCAGCCAAGTTGGGCAAGAGCGTGGAAGAGCTCGACAGCGACCTGCAGTCCAACGACTTCTTCCGCCTCAAACCGATTGCTGAGGTGTGGCGTCACGGGTTTAGCCTCGCGGAGTTCGATCCCCAGCTGCAGGTGTCTTTCGGCCCGTTCAAGATCGCAGAGGTGGGGGAGCGCGGCGAAGTGACGCTGGTTGCCAACGAGCACTATTACGGCGATGCCCCGCAGACTCCGGAGTTGGTGGTCTGGCCCGGCTCCGCCGATTCCGGCGAGCTGTCGGAGGATGAGGCGCTGCGCATCGGCGACCTGCGGGAGACGACGCCGGCGTGGCACGACGTCAACGCCGAAGGCAACCGTCTCAGTATTGACTCGCAGATCGGCGAGCTCACCGAGGCGCTCACGTTCCCGCAGGTCGGCATGTGGGCGATTCACGAGAACCGCCAGGCGTTTGCCAAGTGCGTGGACCCGCGTGCCGTCGCAAAGGCTTCGAGCGACGCAGCCGGAATTGAAGTGCCGGCCGCGCCGCTGCACGTGCTGCAGCACGCGGATCCTTTGGCCTCGCGCGTCAAGGATGTCGCGGCTCCGTACCTGGACGTGGACATCGAGGGCGCATCCGCGTTGTCCGGAACCGAGATCCGCATCGGCTACCCGTATCCGGATAAGCGGTTTGCCGCGATGGTGGAATCCATCCGCCGCTCGTGCGAGCCCGCCGGCATCACGGTCACCGACGTGACGGAAGGCGGCAAGACGCTCGCGGACCTGCCGCGGGCGGAGTACGACGAATGGGGCAACGAAACCTGGACGGAGGGTGCCGCCGACGTGATTTTGCATGCCACGGATCCCATGCGGGAATTCCCGTCCGCCAGCAACCGCGCCCAGGAACTCGGCGCACTACGCGCTCAGGAGGGGCATCTGTGGAAGCAGTTGCCGTCCATTCCGCTCGCCGCACAGCCCCGCACCTTCGCTGTGGACGGTGCAGTGCGTAACGTGGTGCCGTACACAGGTCTTGCCGGCATCGGCTGGAACATGGACCGGTGGCAGCTCAACGCAGAGACAACCCCGGCCGAGAAGTAAGAGGAGAATCCAAACCAATGGCCCCCACACCTATCGACGGCAACCGCTACGCCACCGCCGGTGACGCCCTGAAAGACAAGATCCGCCAAGTGCAGGACTTCCCGGAAGAGGGCGTCCTGTTCGAAGACCTCACACCGGTGCTCGCGGACCCGGCGGCGCTGAACATCGTGATCGCAGAAATGGCCACTGCCAGCCGCAAGCTTGGCGCGGACCTCGTCGGCGGTTTGGACGCGCGCGGGTTCCTGCTCGGCTCTGCTGTGGCGTATGAGCTCGGCACCGGCATCTTGGCCATCCGCAAGAAGGGCAAGCTGCCGCCGCCGGTGATCACGCAGGAGTACACCACCGAATACAGCTCGGCCGCGCTCGAGATTCCGGCGGACGGCGTGGACATCACCGGCAAGAACATCGTGCTTGTGGACGACGTGCTGGCCACCGGCGGCACCCTCGTCGCCGCCCGCGACCTGATCGAGCGTGCCGGCGGCACCGTCGCCGGCTACGTGGTTGTGCTTGAGGTGCCGGGCCTCGGCGGGCGCAGCAAGCTTGGCGACGCTCCGCTGGTGGTTCTCGGCGAAGAGCACCCCGACAAGGCGTAGGATTGCGTTTTTAGTCGCTGGAGTAGTTCTGGAATCGGAGGCTGGGAATGACTGACAAGCCGGTGAAGAGGACAGGCCCCTCCGTGCGCAGCATGTCTGCCCGGCTGGCGCGCTCACTGACGGGCAACAGCCGCTCGAAAACCAACCCGGTGCTCGACCCGCTGCTGTCGCTCCACCGTAAGTTCCACCCTAAGGCGGATGCAGAACTTCTCGACCACGCGTACTCCACCGCGGAACGCCTCCACGAGGGCGTATTCCGGAAATCTGGGGACCCGTACATCACCCACCCGCTGGCGGTGGCGACCATCTGCGCCGAAATCGGCATGGACACCACCACGCTGGTGGCGGCGCTTTTACACGACACGGTGGAGGACACCGACTACTCCCTGGACGACCTCACCCGGGACTTCGGGCCCGAGGTAGCCAAGCTTGTCAACGGCGTGACCAAGCTGGACAAGGTCGCGCTGGGTGCAGCAGCAGAGGCGGAGACGATCCGCAAAATGATCGTGGCCATGGCCGAAGACCCGCGCGTGCTGGTGATCAAGGTGGCCGACCGCCTGCACAACATGCGCACCATGCGCTTTTTGCCGCCGGAGAAGCAGGCGAAGAAGGCGCAGGAGACGCTCGACGTCATTGCCCCGTTGGCGCACCGCTTGGGCATGGCTAGCGTGAAGTGGGAACTGGAAGACCTCGCCTTTGCCATCCTGCAGCCGAAAAAGTACGAGGAGATCGTGCGCATGGTTGCGGACCACGCGCCGTCGCGCGACAGGGCACTGCGGGAGATCATCGACAGGCTGCAGCGTGAGCTTGCCTCCAACGGCATCACTGCCGAGGTGATGGGCCGGCCGAAGCACTACTGGTCCATCTACCAGAAGATGTCCGTGCGGGGCCACGACTTCAACGAGATCTTCGATTTGGTGGGCATCCGCGTGTTGGTGGACACAGTCAACGACTGTTACGCCGCGATCGGCGTGGTGCACTCCCTGTACTCCGTGATGCCCGGCAGGTTCAAGGACTACATCTCCAACCCGCGTTTCGGTGTGTATCAGTCGCTGCACACGACAGTGATGACGCAAACGGGCCGCCCGCTCGAGGTTCAGGTGCGAACCCACGAGATGCACTACAACGCTGAGTTCGGTGTTGCGGCGCACTGGCGCTACAAGGAGACGAAGGGTTCGCACAAGGGCGACCAGTCCGAGGTGGACCAGATGGCGTGGATGCGCCAGCTGCTGGACTGGCAGAAGGAGGCTGCGGACCCGAACGAGTTCCTGGATTCGCTGCGCTACGACCTGACCAGCCAGCAGATTTTCGCCTTCACCCCGAAAGGTGACGTGGTGGACCTGCCCGCGGGGTCAACGCCGGTGGACTTCGCGTACGCGGTGCACACCGAGGTTGGCCACCGCTGCATCGGCGCCAAGGTCAACGGCAAGCTGGTCACGCTGGAAACCGAGTTGAAGTCCGGCGACCGGGTGGAGATTTTCACCTCCAAGGACCAGAACGCCGGCCCGTCGCGCGATTGGCAGGACTTCGTTGTCTCCCCGCGCGCGAAGGCGAAGATCCGCCAGTGGTTTGCCAAGGAACGCCGCGAGGAGCAGCTCGAGGCCGGCCGAGACGCGCTCGCCGCAGAAGTGCAGCGCGGCGGGCTGCCCATGCACCGTTTGTTCACCAACGAGTCCATGCGGCAGGTGGCCACGCGGCTGCACTACCAAGACGTGGACGCGCTGTACACCGCCATCGGTGCCGGCAACGTCTCATCCCAGCACGTCGCGCATCTGCTCATGGACATGTTCGGCGGCGACGACGACGCCGTCGATGCGCTCACCGCGCGCACGCCGATGTCGGCGTTGGTGCGCCCGCAGGCCAGCGGCGACGGCCCCGCGATCCTGGTGGAGGGCAGCCCGGATGTGATGGCGAAGCTGGCCAAGTGCTGCCAGCCTGTGCCCGGCGACGCCATCTTCGGTTTTGTCACCCGCGGCGGGGGAGTGTCGGTGCACCGCACGGATTGCACGAACGCCAACAAGCTCAAGGACGAGCCGGAGCGCCTGGTCGACGTTGAGTGGGCGAACCAGCGCTCGCACAAGAGCGCGTCGCGGGCAACCATCCAGCTGGAGGCGCTGGACCGCAATGGCCTGCTCACGGAGACTACCGGGGTGCTCTCGGAGGCGAAGCTGCCCATTCTGGCAATGTCGTCCCAGGCGGGCGACGACCGCATCGCCACGATCCGGTTGACCATCGAGGTCTCCGACATCAAGCAGCTCGGTTCCATCATGAACCAGATCCGCAACATTGAGGGCATCTTCGATGTCTATCGCGTGACTGCTTAACGACGGCCAAAGGTCGCCCACGCCCAAACCTGCCTCCAGGTTTCCAGCAGGTGAATTGTTGGTGCACGCGAGGTTATTTCCCCAGCAAAAGTGAGAGCAGTCTGGGTGGTTGCCCTGCGGGAACGCCGGAAAAGAGATACAAGGAAAGGACACTGTCCCCCGAATTCGAGGAGTTCCCCGTGTTTGATTTCCGCCGCGCTGGCGCGCTGATCGCCGCAACCACCACGACCGCCGTCGTGCTCACCGCAGCACCGTTCGTTGCAGCCGCTGAGGCTGACCAGGTGACCATCAACGTTGCCAACATCACCGACTTCCACGGTCGCCTTGAGTACAACGAGCGAAACAAGGAGATGGGTGCCGCCAACGTCGCCGGCATCATGAACTACATCCGCTCCAAGAACCCGAACACCATTGTCACCAACTCCGGCGACAACCAGGGCGGCTCCGCGTTTATCTCCGCGATCTCCGACGACAAGTACACCATGGACTTCGTCAACGCCATCGGCACCGACGGCACCGCCGTGGGCAACCACGAGTTCGACAAGGGCTACCAGGACCTGATCGAGCGCATCGTCCCGGGCACCAACAACAAGCAGATCGGCGCGAACATCTTCAAGGAGGACGGCACCCGCGAGGTCAAGCCGTACATCATCGTCGAGCGCGATGGCGTCAAGATCGCGCTGGTGGGCACCACCTCCAACCTGACAGTAGCCAAGTCCAACCCGGAAAATGTCAAGGGGCTGGACATCAGGGACTCCGCGCTGCAGGTCAACGAGGAAGCCAAGAAGATCAAGGACAATGGCGAGGCAGACGTCGTCATCGCGTTAATCCACGATCCGGCCAAGGAAGCCTCCGAGAAGCTCGACAAGGACTACGTGGACTTCGTCTTCGGCGGCGACTCCCACATCCAGGACATGAACGTGGACGCGGATGTTCCGTACTTCCAGTCCTACGAGTACGGCAAGATCGTCACTGATCTGACGTTCACCTTCGACAAACAGACGAAGGACATCGTCTCCCACTCCGCGGAGCAGTACGACATCACCGACTTGGAGAAGCTCGGTATCACTCCGGACGAGGAGGTCGAGGCTCTTGTCGCGGAAGCCAAGGCCGAGGCTGACAAGCTCGGCGAGAAGGTCGTGGCCGAGGTTGGCGCTACCTTCAAGCGCGGCTCCAATCCGGGTGACAAGCCTGGCACCAACCGCGGCACAGAGTCCACTGCCAACAACATGATCGCCGAATCCGCGCTGATCGCCCTGGAGAAGTTCCTTGAGGAGGACCTCGACCTCGGCGTGATGAACGCGGGCGGTGTCCGCGACGACCTCGCGGAAGGCGAAGTGACCTACAAGGAGGCCTTCAGCGTCCAGCCGTTCAGCAACAGCATCGATGTTGCAACGATGACCGGTGAAGCCATCAAGCAGGCCCTTGAGAACCAGTGGCAGACTGACGAGCAGGCCGAGCAGTCAGGCCGCCCGCGCCTGGACATGGGCCTGTCCGACAACGTCTCCTACACCTACAACCCGGACGCCCCGCGCGGTGAGAAGATCACCTCTATCTCCATCGACGGCAAGCCGATGGAGATGGACAAGAAGTACCGCGTGGCAGCATCTTCCTTCCTCTTTGACGGCGGTGACGACTTCATCGCCTCGGATAAGGTGACCGAGCGCAACACCGTGGGCTACAACGACCTGCAGGCGTTCGTTGACTACCTCGAGTCCGGCGCTGCCAAGATCCGCACGGGCCAGAAGGACGTCGGCGTTGTGCTCCCGGAGGGTGGCCTGAAGGCTGGCCAGAAGAACACCATCGAGCTGACCTCCCTGAGCTACTCCTCCGAGGGTGAGCCGATGGCGAAGACCGCTTCCGTCAAGCTGGCCGAGGCAACCGCCGAGGCCGAGGTGGACAACGAGGTCACCGACGCCGACAAGGGCTTCGGCGAGCAGGGGCGCGCAAAGGTCGAGCTCGAGATTCCGGCCGACGTGTCCGGCGAGCAGACCCTGGAGATCACCACCGACAAAGGCACCAAGGTGTCCCTGCCGGTGACCGTGGCTGAGGCCGAGAAGCCGGCACCGACCCCGGAAGAGAAGCCGACCCCGGAAGAGAAGCCGACCCCGGAAGAGAAGCCGACCCCGGAAAAGAAGCCGACCCCGGAAAAGAAGCCGACCCCGGAAGAGCAGCCGGCTGATGAGAAGGGCTCCTCCGAAGCACCGATCGGCGTCATCATCGGCATCTTCGCGGCTGTCCTTGCTCTGGTTCTCCCGCTCGCGATGGCGTTCCCGATTGACTCCGTGCTTGGCCCGATCGCGCTGCTGAACAACAACAAGTAGGACGGGCACGAACCTGATCTGATTCGCTGCACGCGACAACGCCGCCGTTTCCTCGCAAGGGGGAGCGGCGGCGTCGTTGGTGCGGTCGTCGGGCTGGAACGAAAAAGAACCGGCTACCTAGTGCCGGTTACCAACGGAAATTTTCGCTGGTAGCCGGTAGTAGGTAGCCGGTTGTGCTTTGCGCAGCGGTGCGAGTGTGCGCAGCGGCGAGAGTGTTCGCCGTGCGGGTGCGCGGCGCCTAGCGCGCGAACTTAGACGCGACGGAAAGCACCTGGGTGAGCATGCCGATGATCGCGGTGACCACGGCGATCCAGCTCTTCAGCTCCTCCGGGCTCATGTCCTCGATGGAGGAACCCTCTTCATTCGAGGAGGACAGGCTGTCCTTGATGGTCTTCTTGTCGGAGTCCTTGTCGCCGGAGTCCTTGGATTTGCTCTCGGCGGTGTCGTTGACCGTCGGAGCCGCGTCGGCGACTGCGGCGCCGGAGACCATCACGGCGGTGGCGGTTGCGGCCGCTGCAAGGCTAGTGCGAAGCTTCATCGAATATTCCTCACTTCAAAAAGGTGTGTGCTTCTCGGAATGCTATCGGGTGCGTTGCAACTGCGCTACCTAGGACAGCAAGCTCTGAGGCAATTCCTAGAGCTACGTCGCTTCAGCGGGCTGAAGCGTTACTGAACGCGGCTACTTCACGGACGCCTTCTTGATGCGGACTTCCTCGGCGGGTGCGCCGCCCTGCTCGCCACCTTCGACGCCAGCCTCGGCGATCTTGTCCAGGGTGGCAAGGCCCTCGTCGTCGATCTGGCCGAAGTAGGTGTACAGCGGCGGCAGCACGGAGTCGCCGTAGTTGAGGAAGAACTGGGAGCCGTTGGTGTCAACACCGGCGTTTGCCATAGCGATGGTGCCGCGGTCGTAACGCTGCGGCTGGCTGTTCTGCTGCAGCATCATCGTCTTGGCCTGCATCATCTCTTCCTCGGACGCACCTTCTGGGATGCCCGCCTCAGACAGGTCGATGCCCTCGAGCGCCTGGTCGGTGGGCAGCTCGTTGGCGAACTGGAAGCCCGGGCCGCCGGCGCCGGTGCCGGCACGGTCGCCGCACTGCAGCACCTTCAGGCCGTCGCCGGTGGTCAGGCGGTGGCAGACGGTGTCGTTGTAGAAGCCTTCCTCGGCGAGGTACTCGATGGTGTTGACGGTGCAGGGGGAGGCCGCGCGGTCCAGCTCCATGCCGATTGGGCCCTGGTTGGTGTCAAGCTCGACGGTGAGGGTGCCCTCGGTGGACACGCCGTCGGTCTTCGGGGTGCCGACGCCGTCGCCGCCCTGCTCCTGGGCTTCGTTGTAGGTGCAGTTCACAGTCGGCGGCAGCGCCTGCTCGCGCTTCGTGGCGATCGGTTCGAACTTCGACGCGTCGAACGGCTCCTGCTCCTCGGTGGTGGCCTCGGAAGCGGCGGTGGTCTCGCTGGCGGCGAGGTCCTCGTCGCTGTCGTTGTTGGCCGCGAAGTAGATGCCGCCGCCGATCAGCGCGATCACGGCCGCGGAGATAGCCGCCACCGACCACGGGCGGGACTTCTCCTTGCGGTCGCGCGAATCCAGCTCGCTTTTCAGGTGGGACAGGGCTTCTTTGCCGCGCTGTTCGTTCGATGCCACTGGGGTATACACCTCGCCAATTTGTCGGGATGGGCGGAGCAGACGTCGATAAGCATCCGCCCTTGAACGGCTAGAAAGCCTATCAGCACCGATATAGTGGCCAGCATGAGAATCGCCGGTTTCGCCGCAGGACCTTTTCAAACCAACTGCTACGTCGTTTCCAACGGGAATCGCGCGTTTGTGATCGACCCGGGGATGGGCGCGCACGAGGCGGTGAGCCAGCTGGTGCAGGAACAGGGGCTGACCGTCGAGGCGGTGGTGCTCACGCACGGCCACATCGACCACATCCGCGACGCCGCGGCGTTCGGGGTGGAGACGTTCATCCACCCCGCCGATGCGTTCATGCTGCTGCGGGGCGAGGGGGTCAGCGAGCAAGCACGCCAGCTTTACGACGCCTCCGCCATGCCCCCGATCGACAACCCCACGCACATCGAAGACGGTCAGACGCTGACAGTCGCGGGCGTGGAGCTGCGCGTCGTGCACGCCCCGGGGCACTCGCCGGGCTGCGTGATGCTCGTTGCCGACGAGGTGGTGTTCTCCGGCGACGTGCTGTTTCGCGGATCCATCGGCCGCACGGACCTGCCGGACTCCGACCCGGAACAGATGCGCGAGTCCCTGCGGGGTCCGGTGTGGGAGCTCGACGACGAGCTGCAGGTGCTGCCCGGCCACGGCCCCGCCACGACGGTGGCGCAGGAGCGCGCAACCAACCCGTACCTGCGCCAGGCCAACGCGGACCGCTAAACGGGCACTCGCCCCGGACGTCGGTGGGCTGCACTAGACTTGCCCGGTGTGAGCGAGAACAAGAACGATCAGTTTCAGAAGCTTTCCGCCCCGAAGGGCGTGCCGGACTACGCGCCGCCGCAATCGGCGGCGTTTATCCATGTGCGCGACGAGTTTGCCCGCCAGGCGCGCATCGCCGGTTACCAGCACATCGAGCTGCCGGTGTTCGAGGACACGACGCTGTTCGCCCGCGGCGTGGGCGAGTCCACCGACGTGGTGAGCAAGGAGATGTACACCTTCGAAGACCGCGGCGGCCGCTCCGTCACGCTGCGCCCGGAGGGCACCGCCGGTGTGATGCGCGCGTTCATCGAGCACAACATGGACCGCGGCTACCTGCCGGTGAAGCTGAACTACTACGGCCCGTTCTTCCGCTATGAGCGCCCCCAAGCCGGCCGCTACCGCCAGCTGCAGCAGGTGGGCGTGGAGGCCATCGGCATGGACGATCCGCTGCTGGACGCCGAGGTGATCGCGCTGGCGGACCGCAGCTACCGTGCAATTGGCCTGAGCGGGTTCCGCCTGGAGCTGACCAGCCTGGGCGACAAGAACTGCCGTCCGGCCTACCGCGAGAAGCTGCAGCAGTTCCTCTTCGACCTGCCGTTGGACGAGGAAACTCGACACCGCGCAGAAATCAACCCGTTGCGCGTGCTGGACGACAAGCGCGAAGAGGTCCGGGAGATGACCGCGGATGCTCCGCTGATGCTGGACCACCTCTGCGACGAGTGCCGCGCCCACTTCGAGGCCGTCACCGCGGCGCTGGACAGCTTCGGCGTTCCGTACGTGATCAACCCCCGCATGGTGCGCGGGCTGGACTACTACACCAAGACCACCTTCGAGTTCGTCCACGACGGCCTGGGCGCGCAGTCCGGCATCGGCGGCGGCGGCCGCTACGACGGCCTGATGGCCCAGATCGGCGGCCCGGACCTGTCCGGCATCGGCTACGGCCTCGGCGTGGACCGCGCCGTGCTCGCGCTCGAGGCGGAGGGTGTCGAGCTGGAGGAGGCGGCCCACCGTGTGGACGTCTTCGGCATCGCAATCGGCGACGAAGCCCGCGTGAAGATGAGCAAACTTATCGACGAGCTCCGCGCCGCCGGCGTCTCCGCCGACATGTCCTACGGGCAGCGCGGGCTGAAGGGCTCGATGAAGGGCGCCGACCGCGCCGGCGCGAAGTTTGCGCTCGTGCTCGGTGAGCGCGAGCTGGAGGCCGGTGAGGTTGCGGTGAAGAACCTCGCGGAGCACTCGCAGGAGTCCGTGGCGCTCACGGTGGAGACGGTGACCCAGGCGGTCACCGCCGCGGGAGCCTAAGTTTTAGCACTCGGTGATGTTCACCGGCAGGCCAAGCTGCACCGCTAGGCCGCCCATGGACGTCTCTTTGTACTGCGTCATCATGTCGCGGCCGGTGGCGGCCATGGTCTCCACCACGTCGTCGAGGGTGACGATGTTGGTGCCGTCGCCAAGCTTGGCCAGTCGCGCCGCGTTGATGGCCTTCACGCCGCCGATGGCGTTGCGCTCGATGCAGGGCACCTGCACGAGACCGCCGACGGGGTCGCAGGTCAGGCCGAGGTTGTGCTCGAGCGCGATCTCCGCGGCGTTTTCCACCTGGGCAGGCGTGCCGCCGAGGGCGGCGCACATGCCGGCGGCTGCCATGGAAGACGCCGAGCCGACCTCTCCCTGGCAGCCCACCTCGGCGCCAGAGATCGACGCGTTGGTCTTGATGATCGACCCCACAGCACCCGCGGTGAGCAGGAAGTCGCGGGCGCGTTCGATGGTGAAGTCGTCGGTGAAGTCGCGGCAGTAGTGCATCACCGCGGGGATGATGCCGGCGGCGCCGTTCGTCGGCGCGGTGACCACCTGGCCGTGCGCGGCGTTTTCCTCGTTGACGGCCAACGCGTAGAGGTTGACCCACTCCATCGCGTCGAGTCCGCGGGCGGTGGATGCCTCGTACTCGGCGGTGAGCAGGCGGTGCAGGCGGTTCGCGCGCCGCTTGACGTTGAGCCCGCCGGGCAGCGTGCCCTCCGTCTTCAAGCCGTGCGCCACGCATTCCTGCATCACGTTCCACACCGCGTCCAAGTGGGCGTCGAGTTTTTCGCGGCCGTGGATGGACTCCTCGTTGGCGCGCATGATTTCAGCGATGGTCAGGCCGGTCTCGTCGCAAAGCTGCATGAGCTCGGCCGCAGTGTTGAAGGGGTAGGGCACCGACGGGATTTCGCGGGCGGCCGCAACGCCGGTTTCGTCGCGGTGCTCCTCCATCTCCCAGCGGTCCTGGATGAAGCCGCCGCCGACGGAGTAGTAGTCTTCGCGCTCGGCGAGGACGTTGCTCTCGGCATCCCATGCGTCAAAGATGAGGCAGTTCGGGTGTGCGGCAACCGGGGCGGGGTCGAACCGCAGCTCGTACTCCACGGTGCCGGTGGGGCCGGAAATGGTGCCGGTGGCGGGAATCGGCTCGCCCGGTTTCGGTTCGACATCAGCCGACGTGGTGGTGGGGGTGTAGCCGACAAGTCCCAACAAGGCTGCCCGGTCGGTGCCGTGGCCGACGCCGGTGGCTGCGAGCGATCCGCGCAGCTCCACCAGCACTTTGGCCGGGAATGTGTCGAGTTTGTCGATGAAGGCTTGGGCCGCACGCATCGGGCCGACGGTGTGGGAGGAAGACGGGCCGATGCCAATGCTGAACAGGTCAACAACGCTCACAAAGTTTGCAGACATGCCGGGGATACTACAGCACGAAAAGGTGGGCGGCGCCACAGCGGAACCGGAATATTAGGTTTTCTGGGCAAGGGCCGGGATGTCGGTCGCCCCCAGCACGGAGATAGGCTTCTGCGTCGTTTTTCCGTGTTCGGTGATGATGGCCAGTCGGGGCACCGCGCCGGATGCAAGCGGTGTGCTGAGCGCCTCGACGGCAGCTGCCGCGGTCACGGTACGCGGCAGGAAAATCGGCTCGTCCAACTTGCCGCTGTGCTTGATCACGTCTGCCACGGTGCCTGCCGCTATGGTGTCGTCCTCACGCAGTTCCGCCGCCAGCCACCGCGCAATCGCATTGGTGGTGAGCAGACCGACGCACTCGCCGTCTTCGTAGACCGGGAACTGGGCGAGCCCCTCGGAGGCGATGATCTCCAGCGGCTCATGGATGTCGGCGTCAGGGGAGAAGGTCACCACCCGCTGGTGCTCGATCACGTCGAGCGCCAGCGTCGGCGCGAGCAGGGAATCCCGGATCCGCTCGATCTCAGCGACCGTTTCCGGCAACGGCTCGGCGATCGGTTGCAGGTTCTCGTATTCGCCGTGGCTGATTGCGTTGCGCAAATCAGCGAACTCCTGCAGGGTCTCCGACTGCTCAAGCGTGATGACGCCCTTTTTCGCCGCCAGCCGGGCCATCCAGGTGAAGGAATCGGACCGTTTGGCATCGAGTTCACCGCGCAGGAACTTCTCGATGGAGTTGAACGCAGCAAGAAACGGCACGGCGCGGTTGGGCTCAGCATTGCTCATGCCGGCCACTGTAGCGCCGTGCCGCGGCCCCCATCCGCGGATCCAGCTATCAAGGTCCAGCTAATCGGCCCCAGGGGGGATGCGGACAAATTCTTGGAGTGCATTTGGGGGACTTTGTCTCGTTGTTATGCACTCAGTGCTTGTCGGTGTTCGGCGATGGTGGTGTACCCGTCGCCGAGTGTCGACTTCAATCGTCTGTGGATGTAGAAGTCGATGTAGGTGTCAATATAGTCGCGCATCTGCGCCACCGTCATCGTTGACACCACCGGCCTGCCTTTGAGCAGTTCTTGTTTCATCGTGCCGAAGAACCCCTCGGTGCGCGCGTTGTCGCCGCTGGTGCCTCTGCGTGACAGTGACGGGATGTATCGCCACCGGTTGCCGCACCACGCATCGGCCTGGCAGTCGGGGCAATCCAGGATGTTGTGGGCGTGGTTGGTAATCAGGCTGACCCAGCGTGGGCTGCGGTAGAGCCCACCACGATCGGAATGAATGATTGGTTGCGCACCGTCTGGTTTTACCTCGTCGATTCGCGCGATCATCTCGGCGACAAGGTCGTGATTCGGTGATGTCGACATGGTCACTGCAATCGGCATCCCGTCGTAGAAATCGATCGCTGCCGACAGGAACAACTTCCCGTCTGGGCAGTGGATTTCGGTGACGTCGGTGCCGATTTTCTCCCACGGGGCATCTGCGTGGAAATCGTGGGTAAGCCCCTGAGCGTCGGCGTGGTCGATAAAGTACTGCGACGGTGCAACAACCGGCCGGGCCACATCCGAATCCGCATCCCCGTCGCTGCTGTCGGGTGGGGTGATCAGCAGCAGGTTTGCTGGTTTGTGGTCGGTTTCACCGGTGTAGGAGGAGTACTTGCCCGACGCTTTCGCCGGTGGGCGGCACCCAAGCTCTTTCATGAGGGTGCGCACGATCTTTTCCGACACCGTATGCCCCATGATCTTCAGCCAGGCGTGGATGCGCCGGTATCCGTAGCTTTGCCCGGATTCGGCGGCTGCCTGCAAGATCAGCGGTTTGAGTGCAGCGTGGCGCTGTTCGCGCTGTTGCACCACCTTCGTGTGTTTGTGCCGGTGGTAATAAAACGTCGACTGCGCAATCCCAACGACCGCGCATGCTTTAGCGATGGAAAACCCGTGGGCGTCCGTGAGGGCAACCACCACAGCAGCTTTCGCCGCGGTGGACAACTCACCGTCACGGACGTCGTCTTTTCCCCGTGACTCACCGTCGCTCATGAGCACGTGGATAATGGCGTCTTTGACCGTTTCCCGGTCGCGCATCTCAACAATGAGCTTTTTCAGCTCGTCCATGTCACTGGGTAAATCAGCGATATCGTCTATCGGCCCAGGCCCTGGCAGCCACTCGTTGACTGGCCGGGGTGGCCTCTTCGCATCGGCTGCCTCATCGACTCGTTGCTGCTGATGGTTGCGTTGGACTTTGCGGTGTTTGCTCACGCGTTCCATTGTCGCCGCAAACGCCTCGTCGAATGTCATCGACGCTGCCAAATCGCGTTCGTCATCGTCGGGCCAATACCGCTTCGTCCAGATCAGCGCCGCGGTGTCGTGGACATCGAACTCCACGGCAATGTCACGCACCGTCGCCTGCGAGGTCAACCTGCGTGCGACAACTTTTGCGATGGTCTCAGCGTCGTAGGCGCGTCTGACACCGTCAAAGCTCTGACCGCGGCGCTTGGCTGCAACCCAGTTGCCGACCGTGGCCACCGACGGTCGGCGACCACACGCGTGTTCAGCCCAGTCACAGACCTCACGGGCAGACGACCCAGCCAAAAACCTCTCAACCGCACCAACGCGGATATCAGATGGAAACCCTGCGGGCATCGGAATACCTTCCAGCCCCCAACACTCCAACTTTTTGTCCGCGCTCCCTATCGAGGTGCTGATAGCTGGATCTGCGGCCATGGGGCGGGCGATCACAGCATCCGCACGATGTCTTGCTCGAGCTTGCGGACTCCGCAACTCCGCATTGCGGACAAATGGGGGTGCGCCAACTATTGGTTGCGGACAAGCGATTGGGGGCTAGTTGCGGATAGGGGTTTCGATGTTGGTGTCGCCCGCGCCAAGCGGGGCGCGAATCCGCAACTCCGCATTGCGGACAATCAAGGGGCAACCAACTATTGGTCGATACCCACGATCTGCTTCGCGATGTCCCGGGCGAAAGGGCTCACGCCACCGATGGTGCCGGCGCCGGGGCCGTTCAGTGAGTCGAAGCCCAGGACGAACAGGCCGGGAGTGTCCAGGCCGAGCTCGAGGCTGCACACGGGAGACAGCGCGGGGCGGAAGCCGGTAGCCCAGATCAGCGCGTCGAAGCCAGAGAGCGAGGTAAGGGAGGAAACCATGGGCGCGGCGTCGAGAAGTCCCTGCTCACGGGCGCGGCAGACCTCGGGAACGACGACGATGTCGCCGCCGAAGTCGGCGCCGCCGGGGTCGCCCTCGCCGCGCGCGATGGCGACGAAGCGTTCGCGGTTGCGGCGGAACAGTTGGGCGCCGTCGACGTCGTCGGGCATGAACGACGGCGGCCGGCGGGTGAACCACTGCACGTCCACGCCGTTCAACCCCAGGTCGGCGACGATCTGCGCGCCGGAATTCCCGCCGCCGACCACGGCAACGCGCTGACCGGCGAAATCCGAGGGCCGCCGGTAGGACGCGGCGTGCAGCTGCTGCCCCGCGGACGTCCCCGGCACGAACGGGACGAAGGGTGCGGACCAGATGCCGGTGGCCATCACTACGTTGCGTGCGGAGAAACTGTTGAGGTGGAAGGCAGAGCCGTCGTGAAGCACGTGCTTGACGTGCTCACCTCGGCGGATGGGCAGGTCGTAGCGCTTTTCGTAGGCGGACAAATACTCAACGACGTGATCGCGCGGCGGGTAGCCATCGTAGTGGGGCATGGGCCAGCCGGGCAGGTTGGAAAACTCCGCGCGGGAGAACAGTGTGAGCGCGTCCCAGTAGTGCGACCACGCCCCGCCGGGCGTGTCGGAGGCGTCCAGCACCACGAAATCCGCGCCGTATTTGCGCAGGTAGTACGACACGGCCAGCCCGGATTGGCCGGCCCCGACAACGACAGCGTCAAGCATGGGACACCTCCGCGGTGGCGTCGCGGACGTGCTCGGCGATGCGGCCCGCGGGCGCGGTGGCGGGGCCGAACGGGGTCTGCGCTGCCAGCCAGGCGGCCACCGCGTGCAGCGTCACTGCCCCGGTCACCGCACCAGGCACTGCGGCGTCAGCGATGCCGGGAACAGCGGCGCGCGCGGCGGAAAGCGCCAAGTGGGCACCCATAATCCCGGCCAGCACGTCGCCGGACCCGGGGGTGGCGGCCCAAGAGTGCCCGGCATCCACGGCGTGGATGAGATAGGGGTCGTCCTCCGGCGCGACTAGGGTGATGCGGCCTTTGCGCACGATGGTGGCGCGCAGCGTCGCGGCCAGCTCCAGCGTCTCCTCGAACCGCGTGCCCTCGCGCACTCCGGCAGCCTCGCGCAGGCGGGAAAACTCCCCGTCGTGCGGGGTCAGCACCGTCGGCTCCTCCCGGGAGGCGACCGCCTGGCGCAGCTGCTCGTGGTGGGTGAGGAGGGTGAGGCCGTCGGCGTCGATAAGCAATGGCACCTGTTGTTCCAGCGCCCACGCAAGCTCGCGCGCCGCATCCTCCCCCGTCCCGGCGCCGGGTCCAAACACCCATGCTTGGACCCGTCCGACATCTTCGAGCCTTTGCGTAACGACGACCTCCGGCCTCACCCGCACCACCCCATCCGCCTCCGGCCCGGCGTAGCGGACCATCGCGGGCGTGGCCATCACCGCACCGGAGACAGTGAGGACCGCTGCGCCCGGGTAGCCGGCGCTGCCTGCCCGGATGCCGACTACTCCCCCGCTGTACTTATCGTCGGCAGGCCCCGGCGCGACGTCTTGGACAGGCGCGGCGGGCAGCGGCAACAGGGTGTCCGGCCACACCTGCGGATCGGCGACGGCGCGGTTGGCCAGCACCAGCGTCGGGCCGTCGTGGGCCCACTCGGGCATGGTGTCCAGCAGCTCCGTGTGCAAGGGGCGGCCGGGCAGGCCGATGTCCGCGAGCAGCTGCACCCCGCACTCCGGGGCGAGGGCGTGGGCGCGGCGCCACCCGCCGAAGGTGACGGTGGCGTCGGCGGTGATGTGCAGCTCGCCCGCTTCCCCGGTGTCGGCATCTACGCCGGAGGGCACGTCCACGGAGAGCACGCGAACCCGGCGCAGCCACCTCATCACGTCTGCCAGCTCCTCGCGCAGGCCCCCAGAGCCGCCGATGCCGGTGATGCCATCGATGGCGAGGGCGTATTCGGCTGAACTGTCCGGCAACGTTTCCAGTACCTGCCCGCCCGCGTTGGAAAAGGCGGCGAGTGCTCGCTGTTGGGCGCGGCCTGCGGTGAGCAGCGCGTCCACGCGGTGCCCGGCGAGTGCGAGCTCCGCGCCAGCGTACAGGGCGTCACCCCCGTTTCCGCCCGGCCCGGCGAGCACCAACACCCGCCCGGCTGAGCCGGCAGAGCCAGCCAGCATCGCCTCGGCCGCTTCGAACACGGCGTGCGCGGCGGATTGCATGAGCTGATCCGGGTGGGCCTGCGCGGCCAACAGCGGCGCCTCGGCGGCCCGGATTTGGTCTGCGGTGAAGGTGCTGGCGTACATGCGTACCAGGGTACGCTCCACCTAAAGCGCCTGGCAGGACGGGCAGAAGAACAGATTTCGGCCCTCGAACTGCTGCTTTTCCACCGGGTGCCCGCACACGTAGCAGGGCTCGCCGGCGCGGCGGTACACGTAAACCTCTCCCCCGTGGTCGTCCTCGCGCGGGGCGCGCTCCATCGCCTCCGGCGCGTGCTCGGGCCGCACTGTGTCTATGCGCCCGGTGGCCACGCCCGCGGCCATCAGCGAAACCAGGTCGGACCAGATGGCGTCGAAACGCTCGCGCCCCAGCTCCCGGCCCGGAGCAAACGGGGAAATGCCCTGGCGAAACAGTGGTTCGGCGCGGTAGATGTTGCCCACGCCGGCGAAGTAAGCCTGGTCCATCATGAGCGAGCCGATGGTGCGCCGGGAGCGCCGCACCCGCTCGAACAGCGAGTCCGGGTCCGCCGCAGGAGAAAGCGGGTCCTCGCCCGCGGCGTCAAGGATCGCTTGCTGCTCCGCCGGGGTGATGTAAGCGCATTTCTGCGGGCCGCGCAGGTGCGCTGCGGTATCGCCTGCTCCCCCGTCCGGCACCAGCCGCAGCCGGATCTGGCCGCGCAGCGTGTCCGCCGGCTCGAAGGAAAACTTCCCAATCAGCCCTAGATGCACGTGCACTGTCGCGTCCGTGAACTGCAGAAACAGGTGTTTGCCGTGGGCTGACGCGTGGGTGAGCGCAGTGCCGTCGATAAGCGAAGGCTCGAAGCGCCCCTGCGGCGAGCTCGCGGCAATTGGCGCGGGGCGGAAGTCCGCGTTGAACCGGCGCGCAAGCCGGTGAATCACATGACCCTCAGGCACGGGGGCTGACTGTACTATTGCTCCCATGCCGTATGAGATCGGGTTCGACCGCGAAAAATACATCCAGATGCAATCCGAGCACATTCAGAAACGGCGCGCCGAGGTGGGCGGCAAGCTCTACCTGGAAATGGGCGGCAAGCTTTTCGACGACAACCACGCCTCCCGCGTCCTGCCCGGGTTCACCCCCGACAACAAGATCGCCATGCTGGACCGGATCAAGGACGAAGTGGAGATTGTCATCTGCTTCAACGCCGGCGACGTCGTGCGCCAGAAAATGCGCGCTGATCTGGGCATCACCTACGAAGACGACGTGCTGCGGCTTGTGGACGTGTTCCGCGACCGCGGCTTTTTGGTGGAAAACGTGGTGGTCACGCAGCTGGAGGGCCACAACCAGAACGTCGAGGCGTTTGTGGAGCGCCTGGCGCGGCTGGGCCTGAAGGTCTCGCGCCACTACATGATTGCGGGCTACCCCAACGACACCGAAAAGGTGGTCAGCGAGGAAGGCTTTGGCCGAAACGATTACGTGGAAACCTCCCGCGACCTGGTGGTGATGACGGCGCCGGGGCCGGGCTCCGGCAAGCTGGCCACCTGCCTGTCGCAGGTGTATCACGAGCACAAGCGCGGCATCGACGCAGGTTACGCCAAGTTTGAGACGTTCCCGATCTGGAACCTGCCGCTTTCGCACCCGGTGAATCTGGCGTACGAGGCGGCGACGGCGGACCTGGACGACATCAACGTCATCGACCAGTACCACCTCGAGGCATACGGCGAAAAGGTGTCCTCCTATAACCGCGACATTGATGTCTTCCCGCTGCTGAAGACGCTGCTGCGGGAGGTCACCGGCTCGGATCCCTACCAGTCGCCGACGGACATGGGCGTGAACATGGCGGGCTACTGCATCTCCGACGACGCCGCGTGCCGCCACGCCGCCGAGCAGGAGATCATCCGCCGTTACTACGCTGCGCTTGTGGACGAGCGCCGCGCCGACGCCGACTCCACCGTCTCCGACCGCAACTTCAACGTCATGCGCAAGGCGGACCTTTCCGTGGAAGACCGCGTCGTGGTCTCGCCTGCGTTGGAGGTGGCGGAGCGCACCGGCAAGCCTGGTGCCGCGCTGGAGCTGCCGGACGGTCGCATCGTCACCGGCAAGACCTCCGACCTGCTCGGCCCGTCCGCCGCGGTGCTGCTTAACGCCCTGAAACTGCTAGCCGGCATCGACGACGACGTGCACCTGCTCTCCCCGGATTCCATCGAGCCGATCCAGACGCTGAAGACCCGCCACCTGGGCTCGGTGAACCCGCGCCTGCACACCGACGAGGTGCTCATCGCCCTGTCCGTGTCGGCGTCCGGCAACCCGGACGCGGCGCTGGCTCTGGAGCATTTGCGCAGCCTGCGCGGGTGCGATGCGCACATCACCACGATTCTGGGGTCCGTGGACGAGGGCATTTTCCGCAACCTGGGCGTGCTGGCCACCTCGGAGCCGAAGTACTGGCGCAAGGCGCTGTACCACAAACGCTAAGTTTTCCAACACTAACTATTGCGCTGGTTTCGGTTGTGGTTTATTGTCGGGGCCATGCGGGAACAGCAATCTCCGGTGGAAGACGCATTAGCCGAGCTCAACAACAATCTAGCCGTGGCGCGCACGCAGTCGGAAGACCACGTCACGCTGCCGAAACAGACGGCCGTGTGGGTCCGCGACCTGCTCGAAGACCTCGCGGAGGGGCGCCTGGTGCGCCCGCCAGAACCGGACGAGGAGATGACCACCCAGCAGGTGGCCAACCTGCTCGGCGTCTCGCGCCCGTTCGTGGTCAAGCTCATCGACGACGGCAAGCTCCCCGGCCACAAAGTGGGCACCCACCGCCGCGTGTACACCCGCGACGCCCACGCGTTCAAGGAGAAGCGGGGGTAATAGACTGCCAGGCATGACCAGCAAGATCCTGCTCTACTACAAGTTCCAGCCCATCGCCGACCCGGACGCGGTGCGCCTGTGGCAGCGGGACCTGTGCGAAGGCCTGGGGCTGACCGGCCGCATCATCGTGTCCAAGGACGGCATCAACGGCACCGTCGGCGGCGACATCCGCTCCTGCAAGACCTACGCCAAGAAAACCCGCGAGTACTTCAAAGGCATCGAGTTCAAGTGGTCCGAGGGTGGGGCAGAGGACTTTCCCAAGCTCAGCGTCAAGGCCCGCGAAGAGATCGTCTCCTTCGGCGCGCCGGGCGAGCTCAAAGTGGACGAAAACGGCGTGGTCGGCGGGGGAGTGCACCTCAGCCCGGAGCAGGTCAACGAGCTGGTGGCAGACAATCCGGACGCGGTGTTCTTCGACGGCCGCAACGCCCGCGAGGCCGAGATCGGCCGGTTCAAAGGCGCGGTCGTGCCGGACGTGGAAACCACCCACGACTTCATCAAAGAACTGGACTCCGGCAAGTACGACTGGATGAAAGACAAGCCCGTCATCTCGTATTGCACCGGCGGGATCCGCTGCGAAGTGCTCTCCAGCCTCATGATCAACCGGGGGTTCAAGGAGGTCTACCAAATCGACGGCGGCATCGTCCGCTACGGCGAGAAGTTCGGCAACTCCGGGCTCTGGGAAGGCTCGCTCTACGTCTTCGACGACCGCATGCACACCGAGTTCGGCGCGCCGGGGGACCCGGACTACGTCCAGCTCGGCCACTGCGTGCACTGCGGGAAAGCCACGAACCAGTTCTACAACTGCGCCAATGAGCCGGAGTGCCGCCGCCAGTACCTCAGCTGCGAGGAGTGCCGGGAGAACAACCCGTACTGCGCTCAGTGCAGCCAGCGCGCTACTGCGTAGCCAACATCCCCAGCGTGACAATCAGCCACGCCATGGTGAACGGCACCAGCGGGATCCAGAACACGCCGATCCAGGGGACCCAGCGCTCGTAGCGGTTCAGCTTGCGCACGGTGATCACCGCGCAGCCGAGCAGCCCCACCACCGGCGGGATCGAGGTGGCAACGGCCCACCACGTGCGCCAGGATTCGGTGCAGAGCCAGGCGGAGCCAGCGTCGCAAAGCGGGCCGCCCTGAGCCCTCGAAATCACCGCCAGAATCAGCGCCAACAGTAGGGTAGTGGCCACCGTACCCAGCGCAAACGCGACTGCCTGGCGGGTGGAGCGGCGGTTGTTGCGGTCCACCTCGAGCGGATCCGGCTGGTCCGCGAGCTCGTCGAAGGAGCGCGGCTCCGGACGCACGCGCGAAAAACGGTCGGCGGGGGAGTGAAGGTCGTTCTCCGGGTGCTCCATAGCGCCCAACCTACTGCGCCTTCGCGGCGTGCGGGCACACCACCACCGGCACTGAGGCGTAGCGGATGAACTCGCCTTCAAGCGTGCCCACAAACACGCTGGTGAACTGCGGCGACGGCTGTGTGCCCAAGAACATGATGTCGCCCTTTTTCCACTTCACCGAGTCGATGGAGCGCTTCCAGCTCTTCGCCGCGGAGACGGAACTGGTCACGTCGAACGTGTCGCACGCCTCCGGCGCGAACTCGGCCGCGAGCTCCCACGCGCGGTCGCGGGCGTGGTCCAGCATGCCCAGCGTCTGCTCGTTCCAGGCGGAGGTGTGCTTCTCGTAGGCGGTGGGGGAAAACGCGATGATGCGCAACGGCAGGCCCAGCTTGCAGGCTGTCGCGGTGGCGTAGTCCAGGCCGGAAAAATCCGGCTCCATCGGATCGTCGCCAAGCACAATCGCATAGGTGACGCGGGTGAGCCCCTTCTTGGACAGCTTCACCCCGCGCGGTGCCAAGCCCAGCGGGACGGGGCAGGAGCGCATCATCTCGTCCGCCACGCTGGAGGGGCGGAACCGGCCCTTCGGCGTCTTCGCGCGCGAGCCCATCAGGATCAGGTCCGCGCCGAAGTCGTTGGCGGTCTCATGCAGGGAACGCACGATGTCCTTGCTGTCCACCAGGCGGGACACGTCCTCCGACCACTGCGAGCGCGGAATGTGCTCCTTCAACGCCTTTTCCACGCGGGTGTCGAAGGTGGCCTGCGCTTCCTTCATGCGCTTCTTGCGGCCCTTGGAGGCCTTGGGCAGGGACTTCGACCACTTGGACTGGGTGCTGGACATGACCTGCACAGTCACCGGCAGCGAGCGGCCGAGCCAGGCGGCGAACTCCACCGCTTCGGTGTTTGACACGTCCCAACCCACGAGCACACGCACGGGCAACGCGACATTGGGGAAATTGGCGCCGTCAGCGCCGGGGGAGCTGCTCAGGGCCTTCCTCCTTGACACGTGTCCGCGTATGCGAGTTTTCGGGTAGTGAACACATCATAAACATGTGCCCCTGCCACCGGAAAAGGGGCTAGTCCGCGGACCCCGTGGCGTATGCGCGGGCTAGGTCGTTGAGGACCCCGGTCAGCGAGTCCAGCTTCTCCAGCGCCTCCGCATCGAGCGCGCTGAGCATCTGCGCGAGGGAGCGGGTGCGCTCGGCGCCGACGCGCTCCAGCTCATCGCGGCCGAACTCGGTCAGCTCCACCGACACCCCGCGGCGGTCGTCCACCGAGCGCACGCGCCGCACCAGCTCGCGCTTTTCCAGCTGGTTGACGGTGTTGGAAGCGGTGGGCAGGCGCACGCCCTCCTCTGCGGCCAGCTTGCTAATGCGCGTGGGCCCGCTGAAACCCAGTCTGTGCAGCACGGACAGCTGCGGGCCGGTGAGGTCGGAGTTCTCCGCGTTGCGGAAGTACGCCACGTACAGGCTGGTCATTGCGGGGCGGATGTCCGCCGCGATCCGCATGGCCTCCGCGGAGGGTTCGTCGTGCGCCACCTCTGTGCACCTCTTTCTTCCGGTTCTTTTTCAAAATCTAGCAGCAAAGACAGGGGTTATGATTGCCAGGATGTTCACGTACGAGCACGAGGTGTCCCACGAGTGGCAGCGCCGCCAGACGCTGCGAGAGTTCAAGCGGGGGCAATTGCCTATCGACGACGTATGCGACGCCGACTTCCTCCTCCGCGCCGCAGCGCAGCACCACGGCGAGGATTCCGCCCGGCCCTGCCCCGTGTGCGGGGAAGCGATGCGCGACGTGCGCTGGGTCTACTCCGAAAAGTTGGGCAGGCGCACAGGCACCGCGCGCAACGAGGAGGAGATAGACAGGCTTGTGGCTGAGGTGGGGCCGCTGACCGTGCACGTGGTGGAGGTCTGCCCGGCGTGCAAGTGGAACCATCTGTTACAAGAAGTCACAGCAGTACCAGTAGTGTGAATCGGAACTGGGCAGGTAGGGTGTCCGGTAGGAATTTGGTAGGTAGCTCGCCCGTTTGCCCTCCCCGCGGGCGTGGCGGGTGCAATTGTGCAGGAAAAACGTGTGACTGAACAGAGCGTTGACAAGAGCGCTGACAAGAGCGCAGCCAAGGCGAAGGCGTCCAGCGGCACTACAGCAGTGAAGAAAAAGAAGAAGTCCCGCGCGTGGCAGTGGGTGCTTGCATTCTTGCTGTTCCTTCTCCTCCTCGCGCTGATCCCGGTCGGCTGGTTTGCGTGGAAATACTCCAAGGCCGAGATCCCGGGCCCCGGCGAGATTGAAACGGCGCAGATCTCCTCGATCTACTTCAACGACGGCGAAAACGAGCTCGCCCGCCTCGTGCCGCCGGAGGGCAACCGCGAGCAGGTCGCCCTCGAGGCGGTGCCGGTGGAGGTCCAGGACGCCGTGCTCGCAGCGGAAGACCGCGACTTCTGGACCAATTCCGGCTTCTCGCCCACAGGTTTCGCCCGCGCGGCGCTGGGGCAGATCACCGGCAACACGTCGGCAGGCGGCGGGTCCACCATCACCCAGCAGTACGTGAAAAACGCGCTGGTGGGCAACGAGCACTCCTACGAGCGCAAGGCCAACGAGCTGGTCTATTCGGTGAAGATGACCAACCAGTGGTCCAAGGAGGACATCCTCCGCGCCTACCTGAACACCGTGTACTTCGGCCGCAACGCCTACGGCGTCGAGGCCGCCGCGCACGCCTTCTTTGACAAGCCGGCGTCCCAGCTCACCGTCGAGGAGGGCGGCGTGCTAGCGGCTTCCATCCAGCTTCCCAGCGAGCTGGACCCGTGGACGAACCGCCAGGCTGCGGAGCAGCGCTGGAACTACGTCATGGACGGCCTCGTGGAGATGGGCAAGATCGCCCCGGAGCAGCGCGCCGGGATGGTGTACCCGGAGACGCGCGACCCGGCCTCCTACTCCGCCTACACCGAGGCCACAGGCCCGAACGGCCTGATTAAGAACCAGGTGATCAAGGAGCTCGAGGCCCTCGGCATCACCGAGAGCGACCTGACCAACCGCGGTCTGCAGATCACCACGACTATCGACGCCGCTTCCCAGGCCAACATGGAGCGCATCGCTCGCGACCGCCTGGCCAACCTGCAAGAGGATGCGCGCACTGGTGCGGTGGCCGTGGATCCGTCGACAGGCGCAGTGCGCGCGTACTACGGCGGCGACGACGCGTCCGGCTGGGATTACGCCAACGCGGGCCTGCAAACGGGTTCGACGTTCAAGATCTTCGCGCTCGCGGCCGCCCTGCAGCAGGGCATCCCGCTGACGTCCATGTTCGATTCTTCCCCGGTGACCCTGCCGGGCAACCACGTCGTGACCAACTGGGACGGCGGCGGCGGCGGAATGCTGTCCATGACTGAGGCCACCCGCGTGTCCTCCAACACCGCCTACATGCGCATCCAAGACGAGCTGGACAACACCACGCAGGACACCGCCGACATGGCGCACGCCCTGGGTGTGGCCAAGTCCATTCCGGGCATCCCCGAGACCCTGCGCGAAAACGGCGGCCAGCCCTACGAGGGCATCGTGCTGGGCCAGTACCAGTCCCGCGTGCTGGACATGGCCACCGCTATGGCAACCCTGACCAACCGCGGCCTGATGCACCCGACCCACTTCGTGGAAAAGATCGTGGACGCCAACGGCGAGGTCCTCTACCAGGTGGACCAGGACTACACCGAGCGCCGCGTGGCCGAGCAGGTCGCGGACAACACCCTGCAGGCGATGCAGGGCGTGGCCGGCTACTCCAACGCCGTCCTCGCCGGCGGCCGCCAGTCCGCCTCCAAGACCGGCACTGCCCAGATGGGGGACACCGGCAATAACAAGGACGCTTGGATGGTCGGCTCCACCCCGCAGCTCGCAGTGGCCGTGTGGGTGGGCACCGCCGACAACACCTCCCCGATCTTCAACGAGTGGGGCGGCAACATGTTCGGCTCCAACACCCCGTCCCAAATCTGGAAGCAGTTCCTGGACACCGAGTTGGAGGGCCAGGAGTTCATGAGCTTCCCCAACGCCAACCCCGTCTACTGGGGCGTGAACCCGTACTCCGGCGGTGTCGGCCTGGGCGGCTACTACTCCAACCCGGCGCCTTCGCAAAACGCGCAAGCGTCCCAGCCCGCGGCGGCGGAGAACTCCGAGTCCCCGGCGGACCCGGCCTCGCCTGAGGCACCTGGGCCCGAGCCCGCCCCGGCCCCCGAGCAGGCACCCGCACCGGCACCGGCCCCCGCGCCCGCACCGGCCCCCGCGCCGGCCCCGGCGCCGAACCTCAACGACACAATCAACGACGTCCTCGACCAATTCCAGGGGGCGTTCCAGTAAATGTCCGAGTCGACGCAAACCCAGCAGATCACCTGGCCGGACCCGGCGGACCGCGTCCAGCCGGGCCGCACTGAGCCGCTCGCTCGCGGCTGGGTGGACTTCCTCGGCGGGCCGATGGGCCGCTTCGCCCAAATCGGCCGCGCCCGCTTCTGGACGCCGCTGCGCTCCATCCTCGCCGTCGCCTACGTCTTTTTGTCCTTCGGTCTGCTGCAGAAGGCGCACTGCGCCGGCGGCAAAGCCGACGACAACGGCATCATCCAGCTCAACTGGGACGGCAACCGCCAGTACACCGCCGCCTGCTACAACGACATCATCCCGCTCTACGGCGCCCGCGGCCTGGACAAGGGCGGCTTCGTCTACGACTACTCGTGGGTGGAAGACGGTCTGACCCGCTACATGGAGTACCCGGTGCTCGCCGGCCTGTTCCAGCAGCTGTCCGCCTGGCTGTCGCGTAGCACCTACTTCCTGGTGGACAACTTCGTGCCGGACTCCGGCTGGTACTTCTACGTCACCGCGCTGTTGATGTCCATCATCTGGGTGATCACCATCCGCATGGTCGCCGAGCTCGCGGGCAACCGCATCTGGGACACCCTGCTCGTCGCAGGTTCGCCACTTCTGATCGTGCACGCCTTCACCAACTGGGACATCCCGTCCATCTTCTTCGCCGTCGCCGCGATGCTGGCGGCGCGTAACCGGAAGTTCTGGCTCGCCGGCGTGCTCATCGGCCTGGGCACCGCGTTCAAGCTGTGGCCGATCTTCCTGCTCGGCGCGTACCTGACGGTGGCGCTGCGCAAGCGCGACCTGGCCCCGTTCGGCAAGATGCTCGCCGCCATGGTGGTGTCCTGGCTCGTGGTCAACGTGCCGGTCTACCTGCGCAACCCGGACGCTTGGAGCGAGTTCAACCGCCTCAACACGGACCGCGGTTGGGAGTGGACCACCATCTACGCGGTCATCTCCCGCATGACCGGCTGGACCGGCTTCGACTCCGGCGAGGGTGCCCCGGTGATCCTCAACGCCGTGACCCTGATCCTGTTCCTGCTGGGCTGCCTGGGTGTGCTCATCCTGGGCCTAAAGGCGCCGCAGACCCCGCGCATCGCGGAGCTGGTCGCGCTGATCGTCGGCCTGTTCCTGATCTTCAACAAGGTGTGGAGCCCGCAGTACTCCTTGTGGTTCGTCGTCCCAGCCGTGCTGGCGCTGCCGTACTGGCGCCTCCTTTTGACCTGGATGGTCGTGGACATGGCCGTGTGGCCGGTGCTGATGTGGCACATGATGGGCGCGGACAACCTGGGCGTGCCGGGCTGGTTCCTCAACATCGTGATCATCTCCCGCGACGCCTTCATCATCGCCATCATGGTGCTGGTGGTGCAGCAGATCCTGGGCAAGCGCCGCGACAAGGTCCGCGACGCCCACAACGGCCACGACCCCCTCATGTCGCTGCCGTACCAGTGGAAGGAGCCCTTGCCTAGCGACGCCCCTCCGGCCCCCGCCGCGGCCGACCCTGCCGACGCCGAGCCGGCCGCGTCCGCCGGCTCCACGGCAGTGAAGGCCTAGCCGATGAACGCCACCACAATCCTGGGGATCGCCTCCATCGTGGTGGCGTTTTTCCTGTTCAGTGCCTCGTTCTACTTTGCGGTGAAGGGGCGGAAGCGAACGTCGATAAGCTTTGGCCTGATCGCCTTCCTCTTCATGACCGTCATCCCGGTCTCCCTCGCCCTCTTCTCGGCGGTACCAAACCCGCACTAGGCGGATGTTGTAGAACTCGGCATCTCTTGCGGTCCAGGCCCGCAAATCCCCAGGTCGGATTTTGGCGCCGCCGACTTTTGCACAACGTGGCTGCGCACCAATAGTTGGTGGCGGCTGGATTGTCCGCAATGCGGAGTCCCGGGGAGTGGATTCGTAAAAGCTGACAATCGGCCAGTTTTGACGTCGCGTTTCCCCAGGTCGCAAAATCACGTCGTCAACTTTTGCGAGCAGCCGCCCCGACGCATATCAAATTGCTGGGGCCGCACCAATAGTTGGTGGTGGCGGGATTGTCCGCAATGCGGAGTCCGCGCACTGTCCGCGCGAGCGCACAGGAAACCCGGGGTTTTGAGCTGGTCAAACCGTGGGGTAGTCTGTTCGGGTTGCTTGACGCAACGACCCTCCTGCCATGACCACAAGGGTGATGGCCGAAACAACCAAGACCATAGGAGGTGATGAGGTCCGTGCGTCACTACGAAGTAATGATCATCCTCGATCCGCAGCAGGATGAGCGCACCGTTGCCCCGTCCCTGGATAAGTTCCTGGAGACCGTCCGCAAGGACAACGGCAAGGTGGAGAACGTTGATGTGTGGGGCAAGAAGCGTCTTGCTTACCCGATCAACAAGAAGGAAGAGGGCATCTACGCCGTTGTCACCCTCGAGTGCGAGGCAGACACGGTCAAGGAGCTCGACCGCGTGCTGAACCTGAACGAGAACGTTCTGCGCACCAAGGTTCTGCGTACCGATAAGTAAGAACCGGTAGGCTCAGAAACCACACGATCAGCAGGTAGGAAGGTTTAGGACATGGCTCAAGGCGATACCCCAATTACCGTTGTCGGCAACTTGGTTGCGGACCCGGAACTGCGTTTCATCCCGAGTGGCGCTGCCGTTGCGAATTTCCGCATCGCGTCCACGCCCCGCACCTTTAACCGGGAGACGAACCAGTGGGAAGACGGCGAAGCCCTGTTCCTGACTTGCAACTGCTGGCGCCAGATGGCGGAGAACGTCGCGGAGTCCCTGACCAAGGGCATGCGCGTCGTTGTCACCGGCAAGCTGCGTCAGCGTTCCTACCAGACCAAAGAGGGCGAAAACCGCACCGTGTTCGAGGTCGAGGTCGACGAGGTTGGCCCGTCCCTGAAGTACGCCAGCGCGTCTGTCACCCGCAACCCGCGTGAGGGCGGTGCGGGCGGCTACGGCGGCGGCAACCAGGGTGGCCAGCGCGGCGGTTTCGGTGGAAACCAGGGCGGTTTCGACCAGGGCGGCCAAGGCCAGAACCAGGGCCAGAACCAGGGCCAGGGCGGCTACAACCCGGCGAACGGCGGCTTCGGCGGCCAGAGCCAGGGCGGCCAGAACCAGTCCCAGCCTCAAAATGATCCGTGGGGTTCCGCTCCTGAGGCCGGCGGTTTTTCCGGCGGCGCGGGCGATGAGCCACCGTTCTAAACGACAACCACACATCAAGCATTTTTCACCATAAGGAAGGTTAGGATTATGAAGCTGATCCTCACCGCTGCCGTCGAGAAGCTTGGCGAGCCTGGAGAGGTCGTCGAGGTCAAGGACGGTTACGGACGCAACTTCCTGCTCCCGCGCGGCCTGGCTATCCCGGCTACCCGCGGCGCAGAGAAGCAGATTGAAGACATTAAGCGCGCCCAGGCTGAGCGCCAGGTCCGCGACCTGGACCACGCGAAGGAACTGCGTGACCAGCTCGACCAGCTCAAGGGCGTCAAGGTTGCTGTGCGCACCGCTAACAACGGCAAGCTGTTCGGCTCTGTGAAGCCGGCTGACATTGCTGAGGCCGTGAAGGCTGCTGGCGGCCCGAACTTGGATAAGCGCCGCATCAACGTGCCGAAGGGCCTTGTTACCAAGACCGGTGGCTACCAGGTCAAGGTCAACCTCCACGATGACGTGGAGGGCAAGGTGAACTTCGAGGTCGTAAGCGCATAAAGCATTCGCTTATCGACGACTGCTCCGCCTGAGAACGGAAAACGCAGTCCAACGACAACAGCATTTCAAAGCGCGGGTCCCACTTGTGAGGAGTGGGGCCCGCGCTTTCTTTGTGCCGATACAATACCGCCCATGACGTTTTCCGCGGCGCGCCGTGCGCGCACTTTGGCTGTGTCCCTCCTGCTCGTGGCTGCGACCGCGGTTGGGTTTCCCGCGCCGGCCCAGGCTGTGGCGGTGTACGCCGGCGACAGTATTCGCGTCGCCTACAGCGACGGCTCCCGCTACGGCTGTTCTCTGAACACGGTGACGCACCGCGACGGGCGGGCCTATGGCGTGACGGCGGGTCACTGCCTGGCGCCGATTGGCGGCGCGGTGCCGGTGGCGGTGTACGCGGCGGATAACCGCACGAAAATCTCCGGCGACCTGCGGGATTCGGGCTACGAGATGCGCGGTGACAACACGTTGGGCAGCCCGCTTCGCGACGTTGCCTGGTTCCCGCTGGCCGGCGGTGTCACCAACGCTGTTGCAGCGCGCGGCGGTGCGGTGGACATCCCGGTCATCGGCGCGGTCAACCCGCTGTCGGATGCCGTCCAGCGCATCAATCCCACCCGCCGAGTGGCTGGCTACCACCCGGTGACGGCGGTGAAGCCGGGCCAGATTGTGTGCAAGGACGGCGCGCGCACCTCGCGCACCTGCGGGCCGGTGCTGAAGGTGAATCCGGACACGGGCGAGCTTGCGGTGCTGATCTTGGCGTTGCACGGCGATTCCGGCGGGCCGGTCTACACCGTCAACCCAGACGGTAGCGCGAACATCATCGGCGTGGTCTCCGGAACGGCGTTCGGCGTGCTGCTCGCGGTGGACGGTCTACTGCCGCTGCCGGCCGGATTGCGGTAGCCATGTTCGTCACCCAGGTCCGCATCGACGCGCCGGTGGAGGGCTACGCCCGCGACCTGCCGGTGGTGCGTCGATTGGCTGAAAAGCCCCTCGAGCTCGCGCAAACCACGATCCTCACCGGCGACAACGGCTCGGGTAAGTCCACGCTGGTGGAGGCGATCGCTGTGGCCGCCGGCGCCAACGCCGCGGGCGGATCCCGCCACGCCCAGTTCCAGGCCGCGGACCATTCCAGCCTCCACGCCTCGCTTACGCTGACCCGCCGCGAGAACCCGAGCGACGTGTACTTCCTGCGCGGCGAAACCTACCTCGACCTTGCCGAATACCACGAAAGCCTCGGAATCGAAGACCCGTTGCAAGACCTCACCCGCCGCAGCCACGGGCAAGGCATCATGCACATGGCCCACGAACGCTTCGGCCCGGGCTCCCTGATCATCCTGGACGAGCCCGAAGACGGCCTCTCGGTCTTCTCCCAGCTCGAGCTGCTCGGCCTGCTCGCGGTGCTCACCCGCCGCGGCGCGCAGGTGCTCATCGCCACGCACTCGCCGGTGCTGCTCGCCGTCCCCGACGCCCGCATCCTCGCCGTGCCCACCCTGGAGCCCATGCTTTTCGACGACTCCGAGCCCGTCACCGCCACCCAAGAGTTCATCAACGACCCGGCCGGCACGGCGAGATTCCTGGTGGGGCAGTGATGTTCATCCAGCACGTCTCGGTCGACGCGTCGGAGGCGCCGCAGTGGGCCCTCGACGCGCCGGCGGTCGAGCACGTCGCCGAGTTCGGCTTCCCGCTGACACACCCGGTCACGCTGATCACCGGCGGCAACGGCGTGGGAAAGTCCACGCTGTTGGAGGGTATTGCCCGCGCGTGGGGGTTTCAGGTCGAGGGCGGGCCGTGGGGCGTCGATAAGCCTGGCGCCCACGACCCGATGTTTGGCGCGCTGCGGCTTCGGACCGGGTCGCGCGCGAAGGCCGGGTATTTCCTGCGCGGGGAGACGCACACGCGCGTCACGGAGTTCGGCGAACGGTCGCACGGGGAGTCCGTGTTGGAGCTGACCTCGCGGTTTGCCCACGATGCGCTGTACTTGCTGGACGAGCCCGAATCGGGTCTGTCCCCCGTCGCGCAGATGGCGCTGGTGGCGCAGCTGCACGCAATCGGCGAGCAAAGCGCGCAGGTGATTGCGGTGACGCACTCGCCGATCGTGCTCGGTGTTCCTGGCGCGGAGATCGTGGAGGTTGGCGAGCACGGCGTGGACCGCGGCCTGGCGGTGGAAGAAACACTCGCGTTCCGGGCGATGCGCGACTTTCTGGCGGACCCGCACGGCATCGCCGAGTACATGGCGGATTGGGCGGAGGACGAGCTGGGTTAGGGCGTTCGAACACCCGTGTCGGGGTCGTGGTATATGGTGTGCGCCATGACTGCGACACGCGAACAAGCGGACGAACTTCTCAAAGGCATCGCGGGGCCCCACTCCGCCCTGCGCGACGACCAGTGGACGGCCATCGATTCCCTGGTCAACCAGCGCAAACGCATGCTGGTGGTGCAGCGCACGGGCTGGGGCAAATCGGCGGCGTATTTCATCGCCGCGAAGCTGTTGCGCGAGGCGGGCGAAGGTCCGTCGATTATCGTTTCGCCGCTGCTCGCGCTCATGCGCAACCAGGTCGAAGCGGCAGCACGCGCCGGCATCCGGGCGGCCACGATCAACTCCGCGAACATGACGCAGTGGGAGGAGATCCAGGCGGATGTCGACAAGCTGGACCTGCTCCTGATCAGCCCGGAGCGCCTCAACGCGCCGGGTTTCCGCGTGGAAGTGCTGCCGCAGCTCGCGCGGTCCGTCGGCATGCTGGTTGTGGACGAGGCCCACTGCATCTCCGACTGGGGTCACGACTTCAGGCCGGATTACCGGCGCATTTCCTTGCTTATCGACGACCTCCCGGCCAACACCCCCGTCCTGGCCACCACCGCAACTGCGAATGACCGCGTGGTGGCCGACGTTGTCGCCCAGTTGGGCGAGGGCACCGGCGTGCTCCGCGGCGGGCTGGACCGCGAGTCGTTGTCGCTCAACGTAGTGCGCCTGGCAGACCCCACCCAGCGCGCCGCGTGGATCTCGCAGTACCTGGCGCAGGTGGAAGGCTCCGGCATCATCTACTGCCTGACCGTCGCTGCCGCGCACGACCTGGCGGAGGCGCTGGAAACGGCCGGGTGGAACGTGGCCGCCTACACCGGCCGCACGGAAGCGGAGGAGCGCGAGCGCCTCGAGCAGGCGCTGATCCACAACGAGCTCAAAGCCCTGGTGGCGACCTCGGCGCTCGGCATGGGCTTTGACAAGCCCGACCTCGGTTTCGTGGTGCACCTGGGCGCGCCGAGCTCGCCGGTGAGCTACTACCAGCAGATCGGCCGCGCCGGGCGCGCCACCGACCACGCCGAGGTGGTGCTGTTGCCCGGCCCGGAGGATCAGCGCGTGTGGGAGTACTTCGCGTCCGTGTCCATGCCGGAAGAGCCGGTGGTGCAGCAGCTACTGGGCGCGCTCGGGGGCGAGCCGGTGTCCACCCCGAAGCTGGAAAACGCCGTGGACTTGTCGCGCACGCGCATTGACCAGGCGCTGAAGGTGCTGGACGTCGACGGCGCGGTGCAGCGCGTCAAGGGCGGCTGGGTTTCCACCGGCGAGTCTTGGGCCTACGACCACAAGCGTTACGACGGCCTGGCGGATGCCCGCGAGCGTGAACAAAACCTGATGCTGGCTTACGAGGCCACGGACGCTTGCCGCATGATGTTTTTGCGCAGCGAGCTGGATGATCCGACGATCGGGGAGGGGGAGCGCTGCGGGCGCTGCGACAACTGCACCGGCAACCACCTGCCCACCGATGTGGACCCGGCGCTCGCCGAGCGCATCGACGCCCGCCTGAAGGCCCCCGGTGTGCCATTGTCCCAGCGCAAGATGTGGCCGACCGGCTCCGCGCGCCGCGGCAAGATCAAAGGCGTGCTCGGCGGCAAAGCGCTTGGACGGCTCAACGACGTCGCCCGCGGCCCCGCCCTGGCCCAGCTCCTGCGCGACAACGCCTACCGCCCCGCCGAGAACTGGCGCGACGACCAGTGGCTGACCCGCTTCGTGGCGGTGCTGGCGGACTGGGACTGGGACAAACGCCCTGCAACGGTGGTCGCGCTCGGGTCGGCGGATCCGGCGAGGGCGGAGATGGTCGCCTCCACCGCGGAGGCCCTTGCGCGCGTGGGGCAGATGGCTTACGGCGGGGCAGTGCGGGCCGGCGG
>ERZ1030898.19-NODE-19-length-47681-cov-26.679755_pt1 | contig 47681 bp, 39 predicted proteins | sample MGYA00517298_ERZ1030898 | MGnify/ENA primary metagenome ERZ1030898 (study PRJEB33718, sample SAMN03159684) | human skin metagenome | collected 2014-05-20 | study: EMG produced TPA metagenomics assembly of the PRJNA266117 data set (Human skin bacterial metagenome... | reverse complement strand
ATGTGTATAAGAGACAGCGTCCCACCCGACCCTGCGCACCACGGCGCCTTGATTCTGGAGTTGGGTTTCGCGGTGGCGTTCCCGTCGTAAAGCTTCTGCTGCATCCCCGAACACCCCGCTGTTCTTCTCCAGCCCGTCCGCCTCGAGCACGATAAACCCGTTGATGAGCACGTCCGCCCAGGCGACGGTGGGCCACCCATCTGCCTCAGTGATGCGGAACCCCACCTGGAACTCGATGGTCTCCACCCCCGTGAGGCGGCCCTGCGCGATCGCGCGCAAAATCGCATAGCGCACGATTGTCTCCAACGCGCTCGCGGACGTGTCGGCGGAGTAGCAGATCAGTTCACGGAACGCCCTGATGCAGCGGGCGCGGGTGAGCGTTTCGGTCTTTTCCAGCAGGTAGTCCGTGGTGAGGTGCTCATGCTTGAAGCGCGCGGACTCGATCTGCACCAGCGCCTCGATCGGGCCGTAGTAGCGGAACGAGTCAAACATGGCTCGTATCGCTGTCGCGGTGCGGATGCCGTTGTGCTCCACGAACTCGGCCGCGCGGAGGAGGCTACCGTGATACACCTTGCGCGGATCCTTGTCACCCCAGGTCCGTGAGTTGCCGGGCAAGGCGAGATCCACCTTTGTTACCCAAGTCTTTGTGGAAAGGTCAAGCCACCGTGCAGCGGCCGGGCCTGTGATAACTGCTGTCTTGCACCGCGAAGCGATGTCCTTGATCAGCTGGATTTCTGCGTCTCGTTTCTGCTGTAGATCCCCCATGCGCCCACTATGCCTTTCGTGGTCGGGCGGGTGAAGGTGGATCTTGTCGATTTCAGTGGGCAGTGGTGTCTACACACTTTTTGGACACGGAGTCTGGTGACTTTTTGGACATGTCTGTGTGGGGTCCCCGCTGGTGGTGGTGTGAATCTGCTAGTTGCGCTGATCTGCTAGTTGGCCGGGAGACGCAACTAGCAGATCAACTGTCCAAGTTTGTGTTTGCCCAGGTGGTATTGAATGCCGTTGTCGGTAAGAGCATGATCTGCTAGTTCGGGGCCAGGCTGATGCGGGGGCAACTAGCAGATCAGCGACAACTAGCAGATCTGCATCCTCGGCCCTGTCCACGATCCCGCAAGCACCCGGCCACCGGACAGGCACCCCCGGCCCCGCCCGTAGAATCACGCGCATGGCTTTGATTGCGGCGATTGACCAGGGCACGACGTCGACACGCGTGTGCATCACAGGCACCGACGGCAAGGTCGTCGCTCAATCGCAGTTCGAGCACGCCCAGCACATGCCGCAAAAAGGCTGGGTGGAGCACGATCCGATGGAGATCTGGCGCAACACGCGCCGGGCGTTGAGCGAGGCGCTCGCGGACGAGGACATCAGCGAGCAGGACATCGACGCCCTCGGCCTGACCAACCAGCGCGAAACCGCCGTGATCTGGGAGAAGAAGACGGGCAAGCCGATCTACAACGCCATCGTGTGGCAGGACACCCGCACGAACCACGACGGCGACGCCGCGAAGTATCTGCACAAGACGGGCCTGCTCCACAACTCGTATCCGGCGGCGCCGAAGTGGGCGTGGATCCTGGACAACGTGCCAAACGCTCGCGAGCGCGCGGAAAACGGCGAGCTGCTGGCGGGCACGATCGACACCTGGCTGATCTGGAACCTCACCGGCGGCGCGAAGGACCTGGACCGCGCGCTGCACTTGACGGATGTGACCAACGCGTCGCGCACCCTGCTCATGGACTTGGAGACGCTCGAGTGGGACATGCAGCTTTGCGACGAGCTCCGCATCCCGCCGCAAATCCTCCCCGAGATCCGCCCGTCGGTGGGCAACTTCGGCAAGATCCGCCCCCGCGGCCCGCTGGCGGGCGTGCCCATTACCGGCGTGCTCGGCGACCAGCAGGCCGCGCTGTTCGGCCAGGGCGGCATCCGCGAAAACGACGCGAAGATGACCTACGGCACGGGGCTGTTTATGCTGCTCAACACTGGTGCGACGCCGAAGTTCAGCGACCGCGGCCTGCTCACCACCGTGGCGTACCAGATCCAAGGCCAGCCGCCGGTGTACGCGCAGGAGGGCTCGGTGGCGGTGGGCGGTTCGCTGATTCAGTGGCTGCGCGACCAGTTGGGCATCCTCGCCACCGCCGCGGAGTCGGAAACGTTGGCCAGCCAGGTCGAGGATAGCGGGGGAGTGGTGATCGTCCCGGCGTTTTCGGGCCTGTTCGCACCGAGGTGGCGCCCTGATGCGCGTGGGGTGATCGTGGGGTTGACCCGGTTCGTCGATAGGCGGCATATTGCCCGGGCCGCGCTCGAGGCGACGTGTTTGCAGGCGCGCGAGGTGGTGTGCGCGATGGGCGGGGAGCCGAGGGCGCTGAAGGTCGATGGCGGGATGACCACGAACGACCTGCTCATGCAGATGCAGGCCGACATCCTTGGCCTGACCGTGGAGCGCCCCGCGAATACGGAGACCACGGTGATGGGCGCGGCGTCGGCGGCGGGCATGGGCATTTCGCTTATCGACGAACCGCTCACGCTCGGCCCCGCAACCACCTGGGAAAGCGAAAGGGCCGGCCCCGAAAGGGACCGGCTTGTTGCCGCGTGGGAGGACGCGGTGTCGCGCTGCCTTAATTTGGCATAACCGCTAGGCCCGAGCTTGCGAGGGCCTAGTTCGTGTTGATGTCCACCGCGTTGGTGGACGGGTTGTAGGTGATGAAGCCGCCTTCGAAGTCCACGCGCACGGTGTCGGCGGTGGGGTTGAACTGCTGCGTCACCGGCATGCCCAGCGGGCCGGCGTCGAGGCCCTGCTGCAGCCAGGCCTCGGCGATCTTGCCCACCAGGGTGATGATTTCGCCCTCGTTGTTGCGGGCGCCGATGCCGTTGGAGTACAGCGCCACGGCCGGGCCGGTCGGGCCGCCGACGCCGGCGACGAGCTTGCCCAGGGTGGGCTCGAGCGTGGTCCAGACCTGGGCGGCGTCGCTGGAGCCGAACGCGTTGAGGGTGGGCGCCACGGCCGGGCTGATCTGCTTAGCCACACCGGCTGCCTGCGCCAGCGTCAAGCCCTCGAAGACCTCGGTGTCGCCGTCGTTGGAGACGCTGGGCAGCTTGTCCTGGGCTGCCAGGAACAGCAGCACCAGGCCGATCGCGGTGCCGGCCACGGTGGCGATGGCGTTCGGGTCGCCGGAGGACAGCGCTGCCAGGGTGCCGTCGGCGGTGCCGTTGCTCGGGCTGCCCTGGTGCTTCGGCGTCGGCGTCGGTGCGGTCGCGGTTACGCGCGAGTTCGGGTCCGCCGGGACGGTATCCGTCGCGGTCGCCGTCGCCGTGGCAGCGTCGGTAGGCGTCGCTGCGGTGGATGTGCTGTCGTTGCCGCCCAGGCGGTCGAGGATGGAGCCGATGCCGGAGCGGCTGCCGCCCAGGGAGCGGTACTTCGTGGCCGCAGTCGCGCGGATCACAGGCAGCTTGGAGTACAGGTTGTCGCCCGGGCAGGTGTTGTAGTGGAAGTCGCGGTGGGCGTTGATGTTGTTAAACATCGCGCCCTGGCCGCCCGCGTACTTCGATCCGCGGAAGTTGCCCTCGGCGACGTGGTAGCTGGAGCCGGTGGGGTCGAAGCCCGCGACGGCGGCCTTCCAGCCGATGATCTCGCCCATGGCGCGCAGCGCGGCCGGGGTGGGTTCGGCGGTCTGGTAGTCGCCCAGCATGGACACGCCCCAGGTGTTCTGGTTGAAGGAGCCGACGTGTGCGCCCTGCGGGCCGCGGTCCATGCCGCCGGCGCGGCCTTCGTAGATGTTGCCGTACTTATCGACGAGCGCGTGGTAGCCGATGTCGCCCCAGCCCAGGTTGTTGGTGTGGTAGTTCCAGATGCCGCGCACGATGCCCGGTGCCTCGGCTTCGGAGTAGTTGTTGGAACCGGCCGTGTGGTGCACGGTGGCGGCGGTGGTGGGCTCGGAGTAGTACGGGGTGCTGCTGCGGCCGGCGCCCCACTGCGCGCGGGTGACTACCTCGGGCATGCCGCGGGTGTAGGAGTCGGCGACCGGCTGGATGCCGCCTTGCGCGGTGCCGGTGCCGCCGTCCAGGAACACGGCCTCGATGTCGTTGGCGGTGGTGGGCGCGTCGGAGACGGCGCGGCCGCCCTCGAGCAGGTCCACGTTGCCGGTGGAGACCTGGATGCGCTTAGTGCGGCCGACGTAGATCGGCTCGGTGCCGAACTTGTCGGAGCCCGCCTGCGGGTCTGCCGGGTCCATCTCGAACCACTCGGACCAGGCGCCGTCGGCCTTTTGGGAGCGCACGTACGCGGCGACGTCGCGCTCGCCGGTCCAGGTCAGGCCCACGATGGAGAACTCGCGGTCGTTGGAGAATTCCTTGACCACGCGGCGCACGTGATCTTCTTCGCCGCCCTGGGTGCGGATGGCGGCGTCGTCGACGGTGATGTTGTCGCCGGCCGCGAGCGACGAGGAGGTGGTGTAGACCTCCGGGGCGCCGGCGCCGAGGGACTGCACCTGCAGGATGCGGTTGCCGCTGAACGCGTTGGCGGCAACAAGTGCCGTGACGAGGAGGACGGACACGATCACGGGCATGATCGCGGCCCGGGCGGGTCGGGCCGCGCCGCCCTGAATGCTGCGACGTTGCTGCACAGTAATACTCCTGGGGTTCTCTGTGTTCACTGCGAAAGCAGTGGCAAATGTGACAGAAACGAAGTGTAGTGCAAGTTCAAGTCTCAAGAAAGACTTGAGACTTTTGGGGCGTGTCGTGGCGGAGCTCCGTCGATAGGCAACTGTGCGAAAATAGGCCGCATGGCATACGACCTCATTGTTGTTGGATCGGGTTTCTTCGGCCTCACCGTGGCCGAGCAGGCGGCGAGCGAGCTGGGCAAACGCGTCCTCGTGGTGGAAAAGCGCAGCCACATCGGTGGCAACGCGTACAGCGAAAACGAGCCGGAAACGGGGATTGAGGTGCACAAGTACGGCGCCCACCTGTTCCACACCTCCAACGAGCGGGTGTGGGAATACGTCAACCGCTTCACCGACTTCACGGACTACCAGCACCGCGTCTTCGCGATGCACGACGGCACCGCCTACCAGTTCCCCATGGGCCTTGGCCTGATCAACCAGTTCTTCGGCCGCTACTACTCGCCGGAAGAGGCGAAGAAGCTCATCGAGGAGCAGCGCGAAGGCCTCGACCCGGCCGCCGCGACGAACTTGGAAGAGCGCGGCATCGCACTCATTGGCAAGCCGCTCTACAACGCGTTTGTGAAGCATTACACCGCCAAGCAGTGGCAGACCGACCCCACCGACCTGCCGCCGGAAATCATCTCGCGCCTGCCGGTGCGCTACACCTTCAATAACCGCTACTTCAACGACACCTACGAGGGCCTGCCCGTCGACGGCTACGCCGCCTGGCTGGAGAAGATGGCGGAGCATGAGCTTATCGACGTCCGCACGAACACCGACTGGTTCGCCGTCGCTTCCGAGATTCGCGCCGAAAACCCGGACACGCCCGTGGTTTACACCGGGCCGCTGGACCAGTACTTCGACTACGCCGAGGGCCGCCTGGGCTGGCGCACCCTCGACTTCGAGCAGGAAGTCCTCGAGGTCGGCGACTTCCAGGGCACCCCGGTGATGAACTACAACGACGCCGACGTGCCGTACACCCGCATCCACGAGTTCCGCCACTTCCACCCGGAGCGCTCCGAGTACCCGTCCGACAAGACGGTGATTGTCAAGGAGTACTCCCGCTTCGCCTCCGACGACGACGAGGTCTACTACCCGATCAACACCCCGGAGGACCGCGAAAAGCTCGAAGCCTATCGACGCCTCGCGGCAGAAGAATCCGAGCAGAACAACGTCCTGTTCGGCGGCCGGTTGGGCACCTACCAGTACCTGGACATGCACATGGCCATCGCGGCGGCGCTGACCCTGTTTGACAACCAGCTGCGCCCGTTCTTCGAGGCCGGTGAGCCGCTGAGCCAGCCGCGCGGGCACTAGGGGGCGGCATGGCAATTCAAGAGATTTTCGTTCACCCCGACTGTCCGGACTGCACGGGCGTCATCGCCGAGTACAACGACAGCCCGAACAGCTTCGGCGACGCGGAGCTTGTCGACGTCACCGAGCTCGGCAGTCTGAAGCGTTTCCTGCACTACCGTGACCGGCTGTCCGGTTACGCCGCCGCTCGGGACGCCGGCACGATCGGGGTGCCCTCGAAGGTGCTCGACGGCACCACGGTGGAGTTCTTCGACGCGGTGTAGCGGCCACGGCGGTGCGGTGCCGGGGTCGCCCGGCACCGCTGCCCGGCCGACCAATTAAAACGTCGACCAGGTTGTGGAAAATAACCACGCCTCCTGGCCAGCTGATGAACGGGATTATAACGAGAATGGTAGCTCCGGTCGAGTTATAGACAACTCGAAACAACTCCAAACAACTATCCTGAACTGCTCAGATGGGTTGCTTTCGGGTCAGTTTTACGGCGAGTTGTTTCGGAGTTGTTTCAAACAACTCCGAAAAGGGTTGGTTAGGCGCTCAGGGCCGGGGCGACGAAGGTCGAAACGAGGTACAAGCCTATATAGTTTGCGGAGGTAGAGAGTGCGCGGGACCGTCGACGAACGTTGAGATGGAGGATCAGCTTCGGCGACACCTGCTGCCGCCCGCGGTGCCCCGCACACTGACCCACCGTGGGAACTTTCATAGCACTAATCGGCCTGCTGCTCGCCACCGTCCTCGTCGCCGCGGTAGGTGAACGCACCGGCCTGCCGTGGCCGGCGCTTCTAACTGTTGTGGTCGCGCCGGCGATCTTCATCCCTGGCATCGACACGGTGTCCATCGATCCGCACTTGATCTTGCCGATCTTCCTGCCGCCGCTGCTGTGGTCGCTGGCCCGGCGCACGAGCTGGGGGCAGATCGGCTCGCAGCTCAACGTGGTGCTGACCATGTCGATCATCCTGGTGTTCCTCACCATCGCCGCGCTGACCGCCACGGCGATGTGGATGCTGCCGGGGCTCAGCCTGGCCACCGCGATGGTGCTCGCCGCCGCGATTGCCCCGCCGGACCCGGTGGCGGTGGACGCGGTCGCTGGCCCGGCCGGTATCCCAAAGCGCATCACCGGCACGCTGCAGACGGAGGGGCTGTTCAATGACGCCGCCTCCATCGTGACCTTCAACGTCGCGATGGCGGCCGCGGTCGCGCACGGCGAGGTCGACTTTGGCAAGGGCGTGTTGCAGTTCCTCTACGCCGCCATCGCCGCGGGGCTGATCGGCCTGGTCGTGGGCAGGCTGGCCGCTGTCTTTGCCAACTCCGTGCCTGATTCCGTGATCCGCACAGCGTTTACCTGGGTGCTCCCGTTCGCCATCTACGCAGGCTGCGAGGCCATCGAAGCCTCCGGCGTCATCGCGATTGTCATCGCCGCGGTGGAGATGTCCTCGCGTTCCGCCATGACCGCAGAAGACCGCCTGACCGGCCATTCCTTCTGGGAGACGGTGGAGCTGCTGTTTACCGGCGTGGCGTTCGGCCTGATCGGCATGAGTGTGCGCGACGCGCTGGACACCGCGGGCACGCACATCTGGCAGGCGGTGCAGGTGGGCGTTGTCCTGTCCGTCGTCGCCTTCGCGGTGCGCTTCGTGTGGATGTGGGTGCTGTACAAGCGCAACGAGAAAAAGCACCGAACGAACGTCTCGCCGCTGCGGCTGCAGGAGGTTTTGCTCATGGCGTGGGCGGGCATGCGCGGGCTGGTCACGTTGGCGCTCGTACTAGCAATCCCCGCGTCGGCGACCAGCTACCACCACGAACTCTCAGTCATCGCGCTGACCGTGCTCACTTGCACGATGGTGGTGCCGGGGTTGTTGCTCCCTTGGCTCGTCGACAAGCTTGACCTGCAAAACGGGCCTGGCGCCGACAAGGCGCTCGAGGAACTGAACCAGCGGGCGTACGCGGCTGCGCGTAAGGCGGTGCGCGAGCACGGTGAGGAGTACCAGCCTGAGGCGTACAAGATGGTGCAGGAGTGGCTGGACTCGATTGCAGAGAAGCGCTTGCAGGATCCGGAGGGCTCCGAGGAGCGCAAGGAGGCGTTTCTGCGCGCCCGCGCTGGTGCGGTGCAGATGCAGGATGTGGCGTTGCGCGCCGCCAGCCGCGAGCTGCAGCGGGCGCGGCGCGAGCGCCGGTACAACCCGTCCGATGTCGACGCGGTGCTCGCTGACTTGGACCGCCTCATTCTCGCGCGCGACCGCAAGGCTCTCACTGGGCCGAGCAGCTTGTGGGAGCCGAAGTAAGGGGCTTTTGCCTATCGACGAGCCCCCGGCCCGCCCCGTTTTCAAAATGCCAAGCAGATTGATTTCAAAACGCCAAGCGAAACCGTTTCGAAATGCAAAATGGGCAGGTCAGTGGCGGTGATTTATAGCGAAGGGATCCGCCAAATTTTGTTCCCTAATGGTGTCACCCGGAGACTTGGTTTGATGTCATGATGAAGTGCAAGGGTGCTGTTTTTCGCCTACCGACGTTTACCTTGGCCAGCAATTAGCGTTTTTGCTAATCGGCAAGCCCCCCACTTTTGTTAAGTTAGGCAATCCTATATAGTCCGTGCGGTGAGTTTCCGGCCCTTCCTTGCAACAGTCGTGCGCAGCGAGCGCATCGCACCGAATTTTCAACGTGTGACGTTCACTGGTGTCGACGCAATGGGCCCTGCTGTGCCCATCATGGATCTGCGGATCAAGCTCATCATCCCGTCGGCAGCAGGGCTTGTTGATTTGCCGGCCGAGGGGTGGTGGGACCTCTGGCGCGCCATGCCGGAACACACGCGCGGGCATCTCCGCACCTACTCCATTCGCGCCCTCCGGCGCAACGACGGTGACCCGGACGAACTCGATGTGGATTTCGTGCTGCACGGCCACAACGCTGGGCCGGCCTCCGCGTGGGCGGAAAGCGCACTGCCCGGGCAGGCGTTGTGGATCATCGGGCCGACCCGCGATGACGCGTCCGGCGTCGGCATCGAATTCGCTCCCGGCGCTGCCGCGTCCGCTCGACTGTACGGCGATGAAACTGCCCTTCCCGCGATCTCCCGAGTACTGGAGGACTGGCCTGAAGACCTCGCCGGTTCCGCCGACATAGAGGTGCCGGTGGGCAACGATCTTCAAATCGATGCTCCTGCCCACGTTGACGTCCGCTGGCACTTCCGCACCGAGCCCGAAGCCGAGCACGGGGACATGCTCTACACGCAGCTCAAACAGGACATTGAGCCGCTGCGGGGCTCAATAGGTCCCACCACCGATGAGCTCGATAACGACGGTGGCCTCCAGCGAGACAATGTCTGGGAAACCCCGACGTATTCGGGAAGCGGGGAACCCATCAACGGTGGGGCGGGCGCGTCCGGACACACCTACTACTGGATCGCCGGCAAGAACACGTCGGTGAAAGCGATGCGCCGCCTGTTGGTTAACGAGGCGGGATTGCCGCGCGAGCATGTCTCGTTCATGGGGTATTGGCGGTGACAGACCATGAGTGCGACTAGACACGCGGGATTCGCGATCGTGCTCGGGATTTCGGCTGTCGCCGCGGTGTTGCTCTCGCTCGCCGTCGGCGCACGGCAGATGAGCGTGGCAGAAAGCGTCAGCGCTGTGCGTGACGGGCTTGCCCTCGCGTTCCACACCGAATCTGGGCAGGCCAGTGAGGACGCGCAAGTGGTTGCCCAACTGCGGGTTCCACGCACGCTGCTCGGCCTGCTCGCCGGCTCGGCGCTAGGCACAGCGGGAGCTCTGCTCCAGGGGCACACGCGCAACCCGCTGGCTGACACAAACCTGCTGGGCATCGCCCCGGGGGCGGCGCTTGCGGTGGCTGCGGCAACCGCCGTGTTCGGCTCGCTGCCGGTGCTGGTCGCGGTGGGGGTCGGTTTCCTCGGCGCGACAATGGCGGTAGCGCTCGTCTTCGCACTGAGCGCGCGAAGCCGCGGTTCCACCCCGATCACGGTGGTACTCGGCGGGTCCGCGCTCGGGGCGATGTGTTCCGCGCTGACCAGCGGCATCGTGCTCACCAGCACGCAAAGTCTCAATGACATGCGGTTTTGGACGGCGGGCTCCGTCGCGGGCCGGGACATGCACATCGTCGCCGCCGTCGCCCCGGTCGTACTGGTCGGCCTAGTCGCCGCGTTCGCCACGGCGAACCGGGTGAACATGCTGAACCTGGGCGATGACGTCGCGCACTCCCTCGGCGTCAACGTCGCAGCTGCACGCGCGGTGGGGATCCTGCTGGTCGCCCTGCTTGCCGGTGCAGCTGTGGCGGGGGCGGGCCCGATCGGGTTTGTCGGCTTGGTCGTGCCGCATATCGTCCGTTCCCTGACCGGGCCGGATTACCGGCTGGTGCTGCCATGCTCAGCGCTTGCCGGTGCGACGCTGCTGCTCCTCGCGGATGTCGCTGGCCGAGTCATCGCCCGCCCCGGTGAGCTGCAAGTTGGCATCACCCTTGCTTTCGTAGGCGCCCCGTTCGCCCTGTACCTGCTGCGGAAGGGGGCGAAGCTGTGACCCGCACGTTCGCAGTCAATGTCGCGCTCGCGGCGTGTGGGCTCGCCGTCGCGCTCGGAGGCATCATGGTGGGTGAATTCGGGCTTGGGCTTCGCGACGTCCTCGCCGCCCTGACCGGACAGTCCACCGGCATGGCTTGCACCGTGGTCGTTGAATGGCGCCTGCCACGTGTTGCCACGGCGCTGGCGGTGGGGGCCGCGCTCGGATTCGCGGGCGCGATCTTTCAGACGATCACTCGTAATCCGCTGGCCAGTCCAGACATCCTGGGCGTTGTTTCAGGTGCGTCAGCGTTCGCACTTACAGCGCTGCTCGCGGGTGGCGGCACCGGGGCGCTGCTCAGCGCGCTCGGAGTGCCGCTGAGCGCGTTTGTCGGCGGAATAGCGGTTTCCTTGGCGATGTGGTGGCTCAGCCGCGCCGGCGGCCTGGGTTCGTTTCAGCTCATCTTCGCCGGCATCATCCTCAACGCCCTAGCGGTGGCGTACAACTCGTTCCTCCTCGTCCGCGCCGACTACCGCGATGTGGGCAAAGCCCAGGCGTGGGTGACAGGCTCGGTCGGATCATCGGGTTGGGGCGACGCCGCCGCTGTGTTGGTGGCGCTTGCGCTGGTTGTACCGCTGCTGCGCTGGGCGTCATTCCAGCTCGAAGCCCTCTCTCTCGGGGACGACACGGCTGCGGGGCTGGGCGTCGATCCGCGCCGCACCCAGCTTGTGCTCATGGTGCTTGCCGTGGCGTTGACATCGACGGCGGTGGCGGCTTCCGGTCCGATTGCTTTTGTGGCGTTTGTGGCGCCGCACGTGGGCCGTCGATTAGCAAATGCCCCCACGCCCCCACTTGGCACCGCCATGATTGCCGGCGCGCTGATCGTCGCCGGTGCGGACCTCGCGGTGCGCACCGTTGTGCCGGGAGACTTGCCGGTAGGCGTGGCCACGTCAGCGTTCGGCGGGGCGGCCTTGCTCTACGCGCTGATGCGCGCGACCAGAAAGGTGACCTTGTAATGCTTCACGTGCGTGATCTCACCGTCAGCTACGGCGCGGCAACGATTATCGACGGGCTCGCCCTCGACGTCCCGCGCGGCGGCGTCACCACCATCGTCGGGCCGAACGGCTGCGGTAAATCAACGTTGTTGCGCGCGGTTGCTGGCCTGACCCCGCGTGAGCGCGGCGAGGTGGTCTTGGACGGCCGAAACACCGCGGAGATGAAACGCCGCGAGATCGCCCGCACGCTCGCTGTGCTGCCGCAAACCCCCGTAGCGCCGGACGGGCTGACGGTGCGTGACCTGGTCGGGCGCGGACGCCACCCGCACCAGACGTGGCTGCGCCAGACCTCGGAGAAAGACAGCGCGATGGTGGACGAGGTAATGGAGCTGACCCAGGTGTCCGAGCTTGCGGAGCGCCCGCTCGAGCGGCTCTCGGGCGGGCAGCGGCAGCGCGCGTGGATCGCGATGGTGCTCGCCCAAGACACCCCGCTCGTGCTTTTGGACGAGCCGACCACGTATCTGGACCTTTCCCACTCCGTCGAGTTACTTGCACTTATTCGCCGTCTTGCCGATGACATGGGGCGCACCGTGGTCATGGTGCTGCACGATTTGAACCTCGCGGCGCGTTTTTCCGACCAGTTGGTCGTGATGAAAGGCGGCGAGGTGCAAGCGGCGGGCACGCCCGCCGAGGTTGTGTCGGAGCAGTTGCTTGCCGACGTATTCTCGCTGCCCGCCCTTGTCGCCGAGGACCCGGTGGCAGGAGGGCCGCTGATCGTGCCCCGCTAGCGCGCTCTAGAGCTCCTGGTCGATCTGTGTGATCGCGTACGGGATGGTCAGCGGGTTGGGCATGCTCATCGCGTTGGCGGTGTCGGTGTCGAGCCAGTGCACGCCGCCGCGCGTGTTGACGTCGAGGTTCGCAAACGAGGCATCGTTTTTCAGCGCGTCGATCGCGTCGTAGTAGTCCAGGATGAACACGTAGTCCACGTCATTGAGGTCGGAGTAGTTCTCGGGGGACCAATCGATGAAGAAGCTGGATCCGTCACCGTTGAACTTGTCCGGAATGGTAAACCCGAGCTTTTCAATGAAGGAGCCGCGGCCGTCGCCTGCCGTGTACACGCCGAGCTTGCCGTCGTAAGGCATCCCGATGACTGCGGTCTTGCCCTGCAGCTCCGGATGCGCCTGCCGGAAGTCGGCGAAAGCCTGCTCGGATTCTGCGATGAGCTTGTCGCCCTCAGCTTCCTGACCCAACGCCGCCGCGATCTTTTTAATCTGCTCGTCCCACGGCACCTGCCAGTCTTCGTGTTGGTCGGAATGGAAGGTCGCTGGCGCAATCTGCTGCAACAGGGCCTGCTTGTCGTTGTCGAAACCGCTGTTAACGGCGATGATCTTGGTCGGATCGAGCGCTGCGACCTGCTCAGCGGTGTCGGTGCTGAACTCGGTGGTGGTGTTGCGGATCGGGTTCGGCTCGCCGGTGAGCTTGTCTTTCGCCCACGGTCCGAGGCCGGACGGATCGCCCGAGCCCTCTGCCTCCCAGGTGGCGTAGCCGACTGGTTGCTCCCCTAACGCGAGGACGGTGTCCACGTCGCCAAGCCCCAGCGTGACAATGCGGTCGTTCGACCCCGCCGCGTCGGTGTGCTGGTCGGAGTCTGCGGACTCGCTGGAGCAGCCGGTGAGCAGCAGCGCAGCCGCAGCGAAGGTAGCGGTCAGCCGCTGGAGCGACAGTGGGGAAGTGCGTTTCAAGGTTCGCCCTTTCGGTCGGGAACGAAAGCAACCTGGGTTAGGTGTGCCTAAGCTAACACGATTAGCTTAGGGTACGCCGCCGCCACCGGGCAACACCTAGGTGGCCCGGGCTTTAGCGGTGCTGACCGTCGCCGAACTCGCGGCGGAAGTTGCCGTCCCAGTCGTAGTCTGCGCCCGGGTCCTGGGTGCCGAAGTTTTCCCGCTCGAGCGTCTCTGGCTGCCGGGCGCCGCTGCCCTGGATCCCCATCACCAGAAACACCGCCCCGGTCACCGCGCCCGCGATGCCGATGAACACGGCGGTGGACCCGGTGAGGAACGCGAACGAGAGTACGGCCACCACGATGCAGGCTGCGCCGATGGCGTAGTTGCGCGCCGGCGAACCGGAGCCGTTGCGTTGTCCACCTGCGGGGTCGTGGGGGAGACCGTCGTCGTTGTATCCCTTGAACTGCATGATTCGCAGCCTACGGGAGAAGCGCCGTTATTGGCTGTTGAGTTTTCCGGACAGGCGGTCCAGGCGGTCCTTGCTCGGCCCGTCGAGGCCGACGATGGTGACGGTCTTGCCTCGTTCCTCGAACTTGCGGGTGACGGAGTCCAGCGTGGCCACGGTGGAGGCGTCCCACACCTCGGCCGCGCTCAAGTCGAGGACGATGTTTTCTGCCGGGTCGGTGTAGTCGAACGCGTAGACCAGGTCGTTGCTGGAGGCCCAGAACAGCTGGCCGTGGATGCGGTAGGTGCGGGTGTCCACCTTCCCGTCATTGGTGGTGTCCTCGGCGGAAACCTGCTCAACGGAGGCGAGGTGTGCGACGCGGCGGGCGAAGGTGATCATCGCGGTGATCACGCCGAGCACCACGCCGACGGCGAGGTTGCTGGTGGCAAGCGTTGCTACGACGGTCACCAGCATCACCACGGTCTCCGACAGCGGCATGAATTTCAGGGTGCGCGGGTGCACCGAGTGCCAGTCGATGGTGCCCACCGACACCATGATCATGATGGCCACGAGTGCCGCCATCGGGATCTGGCCCACCACGTCGCCGAGCAGCAGGATGAAGGCGAGGAGGAACACGCCGGCCAGCAGCGTAGACAGGCGGGTGCGCGCCCCAGATTCGCGGACGTTGATCATGGTCTGGCCAATCATGGCGCAGCCGCCCATGCCGCCGAAGATGCCGGAGACGATGTTCGCCACGCCTTGTCCCCAGGATTCGCGGGTTTTGTCGGAGTGGGTGTCGGTGATGTCGTCGACAAGCTTGGCGGTCATCAACGACTCCAGCAGGCCCACGATTGCCATGGCCAGGGAATACGGCGCGATAATCTGAAGCGTCTCCAGCGTTAGTGGCACGTCCGGGACGAACAGGCGCGGCAGGGAATCCGGCAGTTGCCCCATATCCGACACAGTGGGGACGCGGAATCCGGCAAACCCCACGACAGCGCTGATAACGATGATGGTGATCAACGGGGCAGGGATGGCGCCCGTAAGCTTCGGCCACCCGATCATGATCGCGATGCCAGCTGCGACGAGCACGTAGACGACCTTTGGGACGTCGATAAGATGCTCCAGCTGCGCGGTGAAGATCAAAATACCCAGCGCGTTGACGAACCCGGTCATCACCGACCGCGGGATGAAGCGTTGCAACTTGGCCACCCCGAGGGCCGCGAGCAGGATCTGCAGCACGCCCGCCAGCAAGACGGTTGCGATGAAGTAGTCCACCCCGTACTCGCGGGCCACCGGGGCGATGACCAGGGCGACCGCACCAGTGGCAGCCGAGATCATCGCGGGGCGCCCGCCGGTAAACGCGATCGTGATCGCCATGACCACCGAGGCGAACAGCCCGAGCGCCGGATCAACGCCGGCGAGGATGGAAAACGCGATGGCCTCAGGGATGAGAGCCAACGCGACGGTAAGTCCCGCCAGCACCTCCTTGCGCAGGCGAGTAGGCGACGAAAATGCGTAGCGGAAGGACTCCACAACCCCCGTCGGAGCGGGCGGTTCGTGAGAAATCTCGGTGTGAGCGAAAGCCATGGAATCTACCGTTCTGAATGCGCGGGAAAGTGCCCCCTCGGGCAGGTGAGGGCGTGAAAACGTAGCTACCGTATCGGTCATGCGCATCAAGCGCCAATGCGGCCGTCGCGCGAAACCGGTCCTCACTATGAGGCGGGGAGGTCACCGCGGATCGTCGCAACGCTGTTCGCCACCATGTAGATGCCGACGATGGCGGCGATCCAGAGAAGCGTCACTTTTGCCTCGTACTCGAGGCGGGGGATAAGGCGTTCGAGCCGCGGGAAGAACTTCTGGCCGAAGAGCAGTGCCACGGTGGCGAGGATGACTGTCGGCAAAATCATGACGAGGCAGTAGACACCCACGGCCCCGGCCTTGGCCACGGATGGGATATCCCAGCTGCCGATGATGCCCATCGCTGCGATGTACGGCAGCATTGTCGCCGCCTCGGTGAGAGATGCGCCGAGGCCCAGGGCGACCATGCTCGGCACACTGCTTGTGGCTCCGGCTGCGCGTTTCGGCAACTGCCCGGGTTCGGGCTTTTTGGGGTTGGGGGCGAAGATGCCGAAGAGCGCGAGGGCGGCGCCCAGTGTCAATGTGATCCACGGGAAGACGTTGGTTTGCGTGGCCCGTTCGGCAATTGACCCCAGGCCAGCGAATCCGAGGAGGATCCCAAGCCCGACGAGGAAATACACCGCCGCGACGGTGAGCAGGTACGCGGTCAGCGCCGGAACGCGGACGGCGCGCCAGTGGACGATAAGCGCAAGGGGGATGACAAGGGTGCCCAAGCTCAGGCTGTCGAGCAGCGCCAAGCCAACAACTGCGATGACTGAACCCATGGGACGCTCCGGATCTCTCATACGAACGTATTACGCCTTACGAACGTACGAGAATCTAGAATGGGGCGCAACCATGAACGACTTCTCCCTGGACCATCAGTTTTCAGAATCGGCCGCGACCATTGCCGACGCCACTATCCGCATCATTGCGTCGCGGGGGCTCGATGCCGTGAGCGTGCGGGAGGTGGCGAAGGAATCCGGGTTCGCCGCCGGCTCTGTGCAGTACCACGCTCCGAACAGGGACACCCTGCTGGCTCACGCGTTCATCCGCTCCATCCAGCGCCAGAGCGAGCGGGTGGCGGCGGTGCCTGAAAGGGAAGGCGAGCTCGAAACCTGGGTGGCGAGGCTTGCCGAGCTCCTCCCGACCGGAGGGGTGCGTTCCGAAGATGCCGCGATCTGGGTCACGTACGGCTCCGCCTCTGCAACCCGGGACTGGATTGCGAAGCTCTACACCGAGGTGCTTGAAGACTTTCAGGGCAACGTTGTCGCTGCGCTGGGCGGTGAGGAGGACGCAAAGCCCAAAGCGCGCCTGGTTACCGCGCTGATCAACGGCCTCGCTCTAGACAACCTGCGGGTTCCCGAATCTGAAGCCAGCCGCATCGTGGCAGACCTTCGCGAAGGCCTGCGTCTCCTCTTCTCCGCCTAACCCGCGCCATCCCGCGAGCCACACCAAGGAATCACCATTGAAGCGATTACGCTTGGTTTCCGACTGCCCACAACAGAAAGTGAGAGCTGTGGAGACGAGCAAGACCCTCGCCGTGGACACGCTGCAGCGCGTCCTCATGCCCAAAAAGGGCGAGCCGCACGACGTGCGCATGCTGTACCTGATCGAGCAGGAGCACAACAAGCAGCGTCTGCGCTGGTCCGACCGCACAAGCTTCGAGGTGCCCGCGGGCAACGAGGTCAGCTTCGAGACGTACTTCAACGCGTTTCCGGCGAGCTACTGGCGCCGCTGGTCGCAGCTGGACTCTGTCGTCCTGTCCATGGAGGTCGAAGGCCGCGCCACCATCTCCGTCTACCGTTCGAAACACGATGGCACGCGCGTCAGCGTCACCAACGTCGAGGCAACCGGCAGCATCGAAATCCCGCTGAAGCTGAGCAACTTCGAAGACGGCGGCTGGCTGTGGTTCGACGTCACCGCCGAAGACGACACGCGCATCGCGGACGCCGCGTGGTGCTCGCCGCAGGAGCCCAAAGAGCAGGTGCTTGACGACGGCACCGTGGTCCCGCCCCAGCCCAAGCAGGTGGCGGTGGGCATTCCGACGTTCAACCGCCCCCGCGACGCCGTCAACGCGCTGCACGCGCTGGCGGAGGACCCGTACGTGGAAGCCTGCATCAGCAACGTGCTCATGCCGGACCAGGGCAACCAGCACCCGGCAAACGAGCCGGACTTCGCCGAAGCCGAGAAGAACTTGAACGGCAAGCTGCAGATCTTCCAGCAGGGCAACCTGGGCGGCTCCGGCGGCTACTCCCGCATCATGTACGAGGCCCTGAACCGCACGGATGCGCCGTTCATCCTGTACATGGACGACGACATCGCCATCGAACCGGACTCCATCGTGCGCGCCGTGCAGGCCGCCCGCTACGCAGCACAGCCGATCCTGGTGGGCGGGCAGATGCTCAACCTGCAGGACCGCTCGCAACTGCGCACCACCGGCGAGACCGTGGACCCGGAGATCTTCATGTTCTCCGCCGCCAAGCACGCCGTCTACGACCACGACTTTGCCAAGTACCCGCTGGGTTACGTGGGCACGGACGAAGAGGACCTGGACCCGAAAAAGACCACCTCGCGCCCGCTGCACCGCCGCATCGACGTGGACTACAACGGCTGGTGGATGAACCTCTTCCCGCGCGTGGTGGCGGAGAAGTTGGGGCTGCCGCTGCCGCTGTTTATCAAGTGGGACGACAACGAGTACGCCCTGCGCGCCAAGGAAGCAGGCTTCCCGACGGTGACCTGGCCCGGCGTGGCCATCTGGCACATGGCGTGGGCGGACAAGGACGACGCGATTGACTGGCAGGCGTACTTCCACATGCGCAACCGCCTCATCGTGGCCAGCATCTACGGGCCGGACAACCCGGAGGCGATGCTGAAGAACATGTCTAAATCCACCGCGAAACACTACTTCTGCATGGAGTACTCCACCATCGCCATCCAAAACGAGGCGATGCGCGACTTCCTCGCGGGCCCGGACCAGCTCTTCGACATCCTTGAATCCTCGTTACCGCGGATTCAGGGGATCCGTAAGGAGTACTCGGACGCGCAGGTGCTGCCGTCCGCGACCGACCTGCCCGCGCCGACCGGCGCGCCGGGCGTGCCCACCAACAAGGTCGGCGGGCGCCTGGCCAAGATCAAGAAGATCCCGTGGGCCGTCAAGGCTCTGATGCACCTGCGCAAGGACGAGGACCGCGCGCACTGGGACGCGCCGCAGCTCAACCTCACCGCCGACGAGGCGCGCTGGTACACGCTTGCCCGCGTGGACTCGGCGACCGTGTCCACCGCCGGCGGCACCGGCGTGGCCTTCCGCAAGCGCGACAAGGCACTTGCCGACGACCTGATGCGCGAGCAGAAGGAACTCCGCGCCCAGATCAAGCAGCGCTGGCCGGAACTCAAGCGCACCTACCGCGACGCGCGCGAAGAGCTGACCAGCCACGAGAACTGGGGGAAGGTCTTCGATGCCCAGTAAAGAAACCGACCTTCTCGTCGCCATCCAGGACAAGTTGTACACCCCGGAAACCGCGAAGGCCGCCCGGTGCTTGAGCTACTTCGGCGAGCACGACCTCGGTTGGCTGGCGGTGGCGGGGCTTGGCGGAGCCGTCGATAAGCGAAAGCGCTCCAAGTGGCTCGCGCTCGGTGCCGGTACCTTCGCCGCGCATGCCACGACCGTGGTGCTCAAGCGGATCGTGCGCCGCCCGCGTCCGAACGATGCGCGCGTGAAGATCGGCGTGAAAACGCCCTCGCAGCTGTCGTTTCCCTCGTCGCACGCCGCCAACACCGGCGCCGCAGCCGCGCACCTGGCGGACATCACCGGGCGCAAGTGGCCGTGGCTGCTCGTGCCGGTGATGATGCTGTCGCGTAACGTGCTCGGCGTGCATTACCCAACCGACACCCTCGCCGGTGCTGCCCTGGGCGCGGCGACGGCGAAGGTGGCAATCGAGGCTGAGAAGAGGATCTAGTGGCAAACACCCGTGAACCCGTGGACGAGCCCCTGATCAAGTCGGAGCCGCACACCTCCGGCGTTGACCAGGTGATGAAGAAGGCGCCGCCGAAGAACCTCCCGGACGCGATGATCAAGGGCCTGCGGCCCAAGCAGTGGGTGAAAAACGTCCTCGTGCTGGCCGCGCCCCTGGCCGCCGGCGCGGATGCCTTCAACTCCCGCACCGCCGTGGACATCCTCCTGGCGTTCGTGGTGTTCTGCTTCGGCGCGTCCTCGATCTACCTGATCAACGACGCGCGCGACGTCGAATCCGACCGCCGCCACCCCACCAAGCGGTTCCGCCCGATCGCCTCCGGCATGCTGCCGATCAACCTGGCGTACGTCATGGCGGCGGTGCTCATCGCGCTGGCGCTCGGGCTTTCGCTTCTGGCTACCGACGGCACGTCGCTGGCCTGGGTCATCGGCATCTACATCGCGCTGCAGCTGGGCTACTGCTTCGGCTGGAAGCACATCCCGGTGATCGACATCGCGCTGGTGTCCTCCGGCTTCATGCTGCGCACCATGGCCGGCGGCGTGGCCGCGGGCATTTCCCTGTCCCAGTGGTTCCTGCTGGTGGCGGCGTTCGGCTCGCTGTTCATGGCGTCCGGCAAGCGCTACGCGGAGCTTTTGCTGGTGAAGGAAACCGGCGCGGAGATCCGCCGCTCGCTGCAGGGCTACACCGAGACCTACCTGCGGTTCGTGTGGACGCTGTCCGCCACCGCCGTGGTCATGTCGTACGCGCTGTGGGGCTTCCAGCTGTCCAACTCCGTCGAGGGCACCGCCGCCATTTGGTACCAGGTGTCCATGGTGCCGTTCGTCATCGCGATCCTGCGCTACGCCTCCGTGGTCGACGGCGGCCAGGGCGGCGCGCCCGACGAGATCGCACTGGAGGACCGCGTCCTGCAGCTGCTCGCCGCGGCGTGGCTGTTCTGCATCGCCATGGCCGTCTACGTTGTGCCGAACTTAGGCTGGTAGGCCTTGACCCACTAACATCGTCGCAATGACAAAGAACGCCCGCCTCTCCGCGCTCGCCGCAGCCGTAGTCGCGGGCATCTTCGCGTTTTGGGGCGGATGGACCCGCCGCTGGATGTCCGACGACGGCCTGATCGTCCTGCGCACCGTGCGCAACCTGCTCGCCGGCAACGGGCCCGTGTTCAACGCCGGCGAGCGCGTCGAAGCCAACACCTCCACGTTGTGGCAGTACCTGATCACCGCGTTTGGCTGGCTCACCGGTGCTCGCCTCGAGGACGTGGCCATGTGGCTCGCCTTGATTTTGACCGTGGCGGCGGCCGCGCTGGCCACCTTCGCCGCGGGCCGGTACTGGGGCAAGGTGGGCCCCGTCGTGCCCCTGGGCATCGTGATTTACCTGGCGCTGCCGCCCGCGCGCGACTTCGCCACCTCCGGATTGGAGTGGGGCCTGTCGCTTTTGTGGATCGCCGGGTGGTGGGCCGCGCTGGTCGCCTGGGCCGAGCCTGTGCGCCGCCGCGCGCCGGAGGCCGGTTACTTCCTCGCCTTCTGGTGCGGCATGTCCTGGCTGGTGCGACCCGAGCTCGCGCTCTACGGCGGCGTGACCGGCATCCTACTTATCTGGTTCTCCCCACGTAATACCCCCGGCATCCTCGCCGCGGCGCTGCCCGTGCCGGCCGCCTACCAGATCTTTCGCATGGGCTACTACGGACTGCTCACCCCGCACACCGCCGTGGCCAAATCCGCCTCCGGCGCCGAGTGGACGCGCGGGTTCGAGTACTTCGCTGACTTCGTGGGCTACTACTGGCTCTGGCTGCCCGTGCTGGCCGCCGCCGCGTCGGTGGGGTGGATGATGCGGGGGACCGGAGGACGTCGATTAGCAATTGTTTTGCTTGTCACCGGCTGCGCGCTCGCGCACATCCTCTACGTGCTGCGCGTCGGCGGCGACTTCATGCACGGGCGGATGTGGCTGCTGCCGCTGTTCGCGCTGCTGCTGCCCGCGATGGCCGTGCCGATTACCCGCGTGAGCGTCGCGCTGGCGACCGCCGTGGCCGTGTGGGCGGGTGTGACCATCGTGCGCGCCCACCCCATCGACTGGGAGGCGTACCAGACCGGGGAGAAGGAACTCGGCATCGTGGACGAGCGCGAGTTCTGGACGCTCGCCGTCGGCCGCGAGCTGACCGACCCGCCGCGCTACGCCGAAGACTTCCTCGGCTCCAAGCTCATGCAGAACTGGGAAGACGCGCTGGACAAGGGCATCGACGCCGACGCCGCGCAGCTCAACCTCGCCTACGTCTCCGCCGAGCCGGAGATTTACAGCTGGTACTACCGCGACCGCGAAGAGGATGCTTCGGACCTGAGTAACGTGCCGCTGACCGCGTACCTGATCAACCTTGGCATGACCAGCATGAACGCGCCTTTGGACGTGCGCATCCTGGACACCGTCGGCCTGGCCACCCCCATCGCAGCGCGCATGCCGCGCGACCCGGAAGGCCGCGTCGGCCACGACAAATTCCTCGACCCCGCCTGGCAAGCCGCCGACACCGACACCTACCTGGACGGGCTGCCGCCGTTCATCAGCTCCATGCGCGCGAAGCAGGCGCGCGCCGCGCTGCGCAGCCCCGAAATCTCCGAACTGCTGGCCACCTCGCGCGAACCCATGAGCTGGGAGCGGTTCTGGAAAAACGTGCGCTATTCGCTTGGCGACGGCCGCACGCTGCAGCTTTCCAGCGACCCCGGCCTCTACATCGACGCCGATACCCGCCGCGCAATCCGCCGCGGGGCCAACCCCGGGATGGAAGGCGCGCAGATCGCCTGGCCGGTGCAGGCGCACGCTGGGGAATAGCGGGTGACGTTTCGAATTGGTAACGTGAACGTGTCTTTTGCCTGAAAACACGTTTTGAGGGGATCTATGAACTCCAGAAATTCTGTGCGTCGCAAGCTCACCGCGCTGCTGATGGCCCTGGTCACCGGCCTGGCAGCGGTGATCGGCGCCCCGCAGGCGTCGGCGGCGCACCGTGACTGGCTGCGGCCCGACTCCACCGGCCACTGCGAGTGGGACCGCGTCGGGTTCTGGGTGCAGCGCTGCACCGTGTGGTCCCCCGCGATGAACCGCCACATCCCCGTCCAGATCCAGCCCGCGCAGCGCGCCGGCAACGCTGGCCTGTACATGCTCGACGGCCTGCGCGCCACCGAGATCACCAACGCCTGGGTCAACGACGTCAACGCCGCCCAGATGTTCAAGGACAACAACATCACCCTGGTGATGCCGGTTGGCGGCCAGTCCTCCTTCTACACCGACTGGAACGCCCCGGCGACCTACGACTTCAACCACCCGGTGACCTACAAGTGGGACACCTTCCTGACCAAGGAGCTGCCGCCGTACTTGCAGCAGCACTTCGGTGTCTCGCCGACGAACAACTCCATCCTCGGCCTGTCTATGGGCGGCACCGCCGCGATCAACCTCGCTGCGCTGCACCCGAACCAGTTCCGCCAGGTGCTGTCCTTCTCCGGCTACCTCACCACCACCGTCCCGGGTGCGCAGACCGCACTGCGCGCCGCGCTTCTCGACGGCGGCATGTACAACCTCAACGCCATGTGGGGCTCCTCGCTGAACCCGCGCCGCTTTGAAAACGACCCGTTCCTGAACATGGGCAACCTCCGCGGCCGCGACGTGTACGTCTCTGCTGGCTCCGGCGTGCCGGGCCCGGCCGACGAGAAATACCTGCCGCAGCACCGCGCATCCGGCATCGCGCTGGAAAACATCGCGAACGCCACCACCCGCGCGTGGTCCGCGAAGGCCACCGTGACCGGCGTGAAGCACACCGCCGTGTTCACCCCGACCGGCCTGCACAACTGGGACCAGTTCGGCGGCCAGCTCGCAGCCACCAAGCCGCGCATCCTGAACGTGATGAACGCCTGGTAGGGGGTTCTAGCCCCGACCGGGCATTTCCTGCCGAAACCGGCTACCTACAAACGGCTACCCGCTGATTTTCCAGCGCGTAACCGGATGTAGGTAGCCGGTTTTGGTCTTTTCGGGACAGATGGTGAACCGCAGATGGTGAAAATCCGCAAAATCCGCGCGAATTCACCATCGAGGATTCACCATCTGCGCGGATCGGGCCCTGGCTGGGGGCCGGGGCGGGGGGCTCGTCGTAACGCATCGCGTGTCGCACACGACTAAACCTTCAAGTGAAACTTAAGCTTTTGGTCGATACTCTTGTGACACCAGTAGCCAGACGAGGTAGGAGACTCATGCGAGACAACCGAACCACCCCAACGCGGATCGCCGCCGCGCTGCTGCCCGCCGCTCTTGCGCTTTCGCTGGCACCCGCAGTTGCCACCGCACCCGCCGCCAGCGCGCAGTCGAGCCTGCCGGGAGACCTGTCCTCGCAGCTGTCCTCCAACCGCGGCATCTCCGACGGCCTGCGCCCGCACGACCCGCCGAAGCGCACCCCGATCGAGGTGGAGAAGGACCCGCAGATTCCGGGCCTGCCGGACGGCGTGAAGGTGGACCGCATCGAGTGGATCACCAACCGTCGCGTGGCGGTGTTCATCAACTCCCCGTCCATGCCGGACCACCCGATCCAGGTGCAGATCCTGCTGGCGCGCGACTGGCACTCCAACCCGACCGCGAAGTTCCCCGAGGTGTGGGCACTCGACGGCCTGCGCGCGCGTGACGACGAGAACGGCTGGACCATCGAGACGAACATCGAGCAGTTCTACGCCGACAAGAACGTCAACGTGATCCTGCCGGTCGGCGGCGAGTCCTCCTTCTACTCCGACTGGCAGCGCGAGAACAACGGCAAGCACTACAAGTGGGAGACCTTCCTGACCAAGGAGCTCATCCCGGTGCTGAACAACGAGTTCCGCTCCAACGGCTCCCGCGCCGTGGTGGGCCTGTCTATGGGCGGCACCGCCGCGGTCAACCTGGCTGAGCGCAACCCGCACCTGTACAAGTTCGTCGGCTCCTTCTCCGGCTACCTGGACACCACCACCACCGGCATGCCCACCGCGATCAAGGCGGCGCAGATGGACGCCGGCGGCTACAGCGCCGAGGCGATGTGGGGCCCGCTGGGCTCGCAGGACTGGATCGACCACGACCCGAAGCTGGGCATCGAGAACCTGAAGGACATGACGGTCTACGTCTCCGCAGGCTCGGGCCGCGACGACTTCGGCAACCCGGAGTCTGTGGCCAAGGGCCAGGCGAACCCGGCCGGCATCGGCCTGGAGGTGCTGTCCCGCCTGTCCACCCAGACGTTCGTGGACTACGCCTCCCGCACCCCGGTCAAGCCGATCGTGCGCTTCCGCCCGTCGGGCGTACACTCCTGGGAGTACTGGCAGTTTGAGATGGCGCAGGCCTGGCCGTACATGGCCAACGCGCTGGAGGTGCCGGAGGCGGACCGCGGCTCCAAGTGCACCCCGGTCGGCGCGATCGCGGAGGCCACCAAGTCCGGCACGATCGGCTCCTGCGTCAACGACGAGTACGACGCGGGCAAGGACACCAAGGGCAAGGCGCAGGACTTCCGCGGCGGCACCGCCTTCTGGTCCCCGGACACCGGCGCGCACGCGCTGTTCGGCGCCATCCTGGCCAAGTACAACGCGCTCGGCGGCCCGGCGGGCTGGCTGGGCTTCCCGGTCACGGGCGAGACCCCGGCACCGGACGGTGTGGGCCGCTTTGTGCACTTCCAGCACGGTTCGGTGTACTGGACCCCGGAGACCGGCGCTTACGCCATCCCGGGCGACATGTTCGCTGCGTGGGGCAAGAACGGCTACGAGGGCGGCGACCTGAAGTACCCGGTGGCCGAGGCAAACCAGGTGGGTCAGGGCTACGTGCAGAAGTTCCAGGGCGGCTTCCTCACCCGCAACCCGGACGGCACGCACTTCATCGTTCACGGCGCGATCGCGGAGAAGTACGGCGAGATCGGCACCGCCACCTCTGAGCTGGGGTACCCGACCGGCAACGAGATTGCGGTCAAGGGCGGCTTCTTCCAGCCGTTCGAGCACGGCAACATCTACTGGTCCGCGGCCACCGGCGCGCACACCATCCTCACCGGCGACATCTTCGACGAGTGGGGCAAGCGCGGCTACGAGCAGGGTGAGCTGGGCTGGCCGGTCAAGGACATGGAGAAGATTCCGGCGGGCGGCCTGACGATCGACTTCCAGAACGGCACGATCCAGCAGGTCAACGGCCGTGTTGATGTAAGGAAGAACTAGTGCGCAAGGTTGCATTCTGCTTTGCGACGGCCGCTGCCGCCGTCGCCGTGGCCGCCTGCGGGGGCGCCACCGTGGACTCGGACGACGTGACGGAGACCCCTACGGTGGCCAGCGAGACCACTGAGGCGGAGACGTCGGAAACCACTGAGACGTCGGAAACGACGGAAACGTCGGCAGTTGTGTCGTCGCAAAGCAAACGCGTCGACGACCAGCCGGCCCGCGAGGTGACCGACGTGCCGCAGCAGGCCAGCGACTTCTCTCCGCAGGAGGAGGCCTACCTGGCCACGTTAAGGGAAAGCGGAGTCAACGTCGACGGGATTGAAGAGCAGCTCACAGCCACCGGCGCTACCGTGTGCGCTGACAACCTGATCACCCGCGACGCGGTGGCAGGCCAGCTTGTGGAGCAACGCCGCACCGACATGGACGCGGCGGGCGTGGCGGCGCTGATCAGCGACACCGCACGCGCCAACCTCTGCTCCTAGCAGTACAGAAGGGAGCCTGGGCTCATGCGCGCATCGCGCAACGTATTTGTCGTCGCCGCAGTGGTTGTGGTGCTGTCCTTGATAGGTCTGGGGATCTACCAGTGGCGCTCCGGCGAGACCGGGCTGCCGTCCGCGGACGGGCCGCTGGCGACCTCCGAGGCGCCGGAGGAGTCCTCGGAGCCGCAAGCGTCGGAGCCAGACTGGTGCCCCGCGGTCGAGTTCGCCTCCGTACCCGGCACCTGGGAGTCCGCGGCGGACGACGACCCGTTCGCCCCTGCCGCCAACCCGGCGAGCTTCATGCTCTCGATCACCCAGCCGCTGCAGCAGATGTACGACATCAACCACGTGCGCGTGTTCACGGTGCCGTACACCGCACAGTTCAGGAACATCCAGACCGCGCACGGGCGCGCCGAGATGACGTACGACGACTCGCGCGCCGAGGGCACCGCCAAACTGTCGGGCGAGCTGCGGTTTGTGGCGGAGACGTGCCCGTCGACGAAATTCATCATCGCCGGGTTCTCCCAGGGGGCGGTGATCGTGGGCGACGTGGCGTCGAAGATCGGCAACAGCGCGGGGCCCATCGACCCCGAGCGGCTGCTGGGCGCGGTGATGATCGCGGACGGCCGGCGCGAAAACGGCGTGGGCGTCAATCCCGGCGCCGAGGTCGGCGGCGTGGGCGCGGAGATTGTCATGCAGCCGCTGCAGGGGCTGGTGGACCGGGTTACCCCGGGCGCGACCATGACCGGCCCGCGCCCCGGCGGCTTCGGCCTGGTGGAGGACCGCGCGTTTGAGATCTGCGCGCCGGACGACACGGTCTGCGACGCGCCGAAGGGCGTAGGCAATGCCATCGACCGGGCCCACGCGCTCATTGCGGCGAACGGCAATCACGCCATGTACGCGACCAATCCGGCCGTCATCCCCGGGACCACCGTGCCGGAATGGACTGTAGGTTGGGTCCAGAACGTGGTAGAAAGTTTGTAGTCCGAAATAGTTTTGTCCCGCAAAGGAGTTACGGGTATGGATCTTCAGCAGCTCATCGCGCAATTTTTTGACGACAACGGCCAAATCGCGCTCCCAGAGCACTTCACCCTCCCGCGCCTGAGTGAGACGATCTACCAGGCCCACCTTGCCGCCGGCGGCGGCGACGCTGTGAACATCCGCGACTGGGACTTCACCTCCAACCCGGAAGGCGAGGCCCGCGAGTTCACCCGCACGCAGGTCAACACCCGCATCAAGGCCGTCGCTGCGCGTCTGGCACAGGTGGGCGAGCCGGGGGAGCGCGTGGCGATTATGGCTCCGAACTCCGCCGAGTACCTCTTCGCCTTCATGGGCGCGCTGTACGCCGGCCTGGTTCCGGTGCCGCTGTACGACCCGAACGAGCCTGGCCATGAGGCCCACCTGCGCGCCGTGCTCGACGATGCCGACGTGCGCCTCGTGGTGACCAACTCCGCCGGTGCCCCGGCCGTGCGCGCCTACTTCGCCGACCGTCCGGCAGCTCAGCGCCCCCGCATCCTCGCCGCGGACTCCCTGCCGGACACGCTCGCAGAGTCCTGGCAGCCCGTCGCCCCGGTCGAGGGCGAGAACACCGCAGACGCCATCTGCTTTTTGCAGTACACCTCCGGCTCCACCCGCAACCCGGCCGGCGTGATGATCACCAACGAAGCCTTGGTCACCGACGTGCTGCAGATCAACGAGGCGCTGCGCTTCGAAGCGCCCATGCGCATCCCCACCTGGCTGCCGCAGCACCACGACATGGGCGTCATCGTCGCCGTGCTTGGCGTCGTGCTGGGCCAGGTGCTGGACATCATGAGTCCGCGCGACTTCCTGCAGAACCCGAAGCGCTGGGTGGACATGCTTTCGCGGCGCGACGACGACCCGGCGGACCTGCACCTCTACACCTGCATCCCCAACTTCGCGCTCGATCTGGCCGCCCGCTACGCGGCGCCGGAGCACCCGGACCAGTACGACTTCTCCGCCGTGGACTGCATCATCATCGGCTCCGAGTCCGTGACCAAGCCCGGCGTAGAAGCGTTCATCGGCGCGTTCGGCGACTCCGGTCTGGACCGCACCGTGCTGCGCCCCTCCTACGGCCTGGCGGAGACCACCCTGCTGGTGTCCACAGACCGCACCGAGGAGCGCCCGAAATTCGTGGAGTTCGACCGCGAAGCGCTCGCAGACGGCAAGGCTGTACCCGCCGAGGGCGGCGTGCCCATGGCGTCCAACGGCCAGCCGGTGAAGTGGATGCACTTCGCCATCGTGGACACCGAGACCAAAAACGAGCTGCCCGAAGGCGAGATCGGCGAGATCTGGGTCAACGGCAACAACGTCGCCGCCGGCTACCTGGACCGCCCGGAGGAAACCGAGGCGACCTTCCGCAACACCATCGGCGCCACGCTCCAGGACGGCCTGCCCAAGGACAACTGGTGCGCCACCGGCGACTTGGGCACCGTGCTGGACAACCACCTCTACATCACCGGCCGCGTGAAAGACCTCGTCGTCGTGGCGGGCCGCAACCACTACCCGCAGGACATCGAGGCCACCGCGATGGAGGCCTCCGACCACGTGCGCAAGGACTCCGTCGCCGCGTTCGCCGTGCCGGGCGACGACGTGGAGCGCCTGATCATCCTCGCCGAGCGCGCCGACGGCGCCACCGAGGACGGCGACGCCGCCGCCGAGGACGCCATCCGCTCGGCGATCACCACCAGCCACGGCATCTCGCCGGAGGTCGTGGAGTTCCGCGCGCCGGGCGGGGTGGCCCGCTCCACCGCAGGCAAGATCGCCCGCCGCGTCAACGCGAAGCAGTTCACCGAGCGCGAACACGCTGCAGCGGAGTAACGAAAAGCCCGGATGGGCCGATACTCTGAACTGTTATGAACGAGCATCAACTGATCCAGTGGCTCACCAGTTGGGTCGAGGGCGCCACCGGCGTCGACTCGGTGGACCCGACCACGCCGCTCGAAACCTACGGCCTCGCATCCCGCGATGCGGTGATCCTCTCCGGCGAGCTGGAAAAGCTGCTCGGCCGCCGGGTCGACCCCACCGTCGCCTACCAGTACCCGACCATCACGGCGCTGGCACAGGCGCTTCTTGCGCAGAGGCAGGAAGCGCCGAAGGTTGAACGTCGAGAAGCAACGAGCTCCCACGACATCGCGATCGTGGGTTCGGCGGGGCGCTTCCCGGGCGCGAAGAACAACGACGAGCTCTGGCAGATGCTTATCGACGGCCGCTCCGCCACCGGCCCGCTTCCCCCGCTCCGCTGGGACGAGTACCTGGGCGACCCTGTGGTACGCACCAAGATGGCCGAGGAGAACACCGACGGCGGGTACATGGACGGCATCGCGTCCTTCGACCACGAGTTCTTCGGCATCTCCCCGCTCGAGGCGCAGAACATGGACCCGCAGCAGCGCATCATGCTCGAGGTGGCGTGGGAAGCGCTCGAGGACGCCGGCCTGGCGCCCAGCGAGCTGCGCGGCGAGCCCGTAGGCGTGTTCGTGGGCTCGTCCAACAACGACTACGGCATGCTCATCGCCGCCGACCCGAACGAGGCGCACCCGTACGCGCTGACCGGCGCGTCCTCTGCCGTGATCCCGAACCGCATCTCGTACGCGTTCGACTTCCGGGGCCCGTCGATGAACGTCGACACCGCGTGCTCGTCGTCGCTGGTGTCGGTGCACCACGCGGTGCGCGCACTTCGCGACGGCGAGGCCGACGTCGCCCTGGCCGGCGGCGTGAACATCCTGGCCAACCCGTTCGCGTCGCTGGCGTTTTCCGAGCTCGGCGTGATCTCGCCCACCGGGCGCATCCACGCGTTCTCCGACGACGCCGACGGCATCGTGCGTGCCGACGCCGCGGGCTTTGTCGTGCTCAAGCGCGTCGAGGACGCTATCCGCGACGGCGACAACGTGCTGGCCGTGATCAAGGGCTCGGCGACGAACTCCGACGGCCACTCCAACGGGCTCACCGCCCCGAACCCGGAGGCACAGGTGGATGTGCTGCGCCGCGCCTACGCCGACGCCGGCGTGGACCCGCACGAGGTGGACCTGGTCGAAGCCCACGGCACCGGCACCATCTTGGGCGACCCGATCGAGGTCGCCGCGCTGGGCGAGGTGCTCGGCCGCGGGCGCGAGACGGCCGCGCCGCTGCTGCTGGGCTCGGCAAAGTCCAACATCGGCCACTCCGAATCCGCCGCCGGCGTGGTGGCGCTGATCAAGGTGCTCGAGGCGCTCAAGCACGACACGATCCCGGAGTCCATCAACTTCGCCGGCCCGAACCATTACGTGGACTTCGACGCCGAGCGCATCGAAGTTGTCCAGGACCCGCGCGAGTGGCCGCGCTACTCCGGCCGCCGCGTCGCCGGCGTTTCCGGCTTCGGCTTCGGCGGCACCAACGCGCACGTGGTCGTCGCCGATTACGACCCGGCCGACTACGACCTCGAAGCCACGGAAACCGAGGCTGCGTTCGAGGGCGTATCGACGGCCGCGCTGCCGGTGTCGGGCCTTCTACCCTCGCGACGCAAGGAGGCCGCCGGCGTGCTCGCGGACTTCCTCGAATGCCGCGCGGACGCGGACCTGATCCCCGTTGCGCGCTCGCTGGCCAAGCGCAACCACGGCCGCTCCGCCGCCGTCGTGCAGGCGACCGGCGTCGAGGAGGCGGTGCGCCGCCTGCGCCAGGTCGCCGACGGCAAGATCGGCCCCGGCATCGCCGCCGCCGACGCGCCCACCCCGATGGGCCCCGTCTTCGTCTACTCCGGCTTCGGCTCCCAGCACCGCAAGATGGCCAAGGAACTCATTGCACGCTCCCCGCTGTTCGCGCGCCGCATGCGCGAGCTGGACGAGATGGTCAAGTTCCAGGCCGGCTGGTCCATGCTCGAGATCATCGAAAACGACGAGCTGACCTACGACACCGAAAACGGCCAGGTCACCATCACCGCCATCCAGATCGCCCAGACCGACCTGCTGGCTGCCGCCGGCATCACCCCGGCCGCCACGATGGGCATGTCCATGGGGGAGATCGCCGCGGCCTACGGCGCCGGCGGCCTGTCCGCCGAGGAGTGCATCCTGGTCGCCACCGCACGCGCCCGCCTCATGGGCGAAGGCGAAGCCATGATCGCCGGCACCGAGCAGGAAGGCGCGATGGCGGTGGTGGAGCTCTCGCGCGAGGAGTTGGCGGAGTTCGTCGAGAAGCATGAGCAGGCTCGTGGCGTGGAACCCGCCGTGTACGCGGGGCCCGGCATGACCACCGTCGGCGGGCCGGGCAAGGCCGTCGACTACGTGGTGGCCGCGCTCGAGGCCGAGGAGAAGTTCGCGCGCAAGCTCAACGTGCGCGGCGCCGGCCACACCAGCGCCCTCGACCCGATCATGGGCGACCTCGCCGGCGAAATCGCAGGCCTGGACGCGCGCCCGCTGCGGGTGCCGCTGTTTTCCTCCGTGGACCGCGGCGAGGTGTACCAGCCCGGCCAGATCGTCCACGACGATGAGTACTTCCTGCGCATGACCCGCCAGCCGGTGTACTTCCAGGACGCGACCGAAGCCGCGTTTAACGCCGGCCACACCACGCTCGTTGAAATCACCCCGAACCCGGTGGCGCTGATGGGCATGATGAACACCGCGTTCGCCGCCGGCAAGCCGGACGCGCAGCTGCTGTACACCACCAAGCGCAAGGTGGACGAGCTGGAATCGGTGCTCGACCTTGCCGCGAAACTGTACGTGAACGGCATGGGCGTGGACTTCGGCGCGTTCTACGGCGCGGGTGAAGTGGTGCAGGCGCCGAAGACCATGTTCAGGCAGGTGGACCACTGGACGCCGGCGCGCCCGTCGTCCTCGCGCGCGTCGCTTTTGGGCTCGCGCGTGCGCCTGCCGGGCGGCGAAGTGGCGTTTTCCACCGCCGCCGACCAGATTTTCAGCCCGTACCAACTCATCGAGTCCGCCGCCGCCGAGGTCTCGCCGAACGCGCGCGTGGTGGCAACCGAGGAGCACGGCTACCTGCCCGCGGACGGCGAGGTCACCACAATCGTCGCATCCTCGCTCGGCGGGGTGTCCATCAAGGTCTTCGACGGCGCGACACTGCTCGCGGAGGGCTTCGCCTCCACCATCGACCGCGCGCCGGTGCAGGGCGTCATGGAACGACCGCTTGACGACGAACCTTCGGAGGACAACGCCCCCGAGGAAGACACCGAGACAGATGCCGTGCGCTGGGATCCCAATTCCGGCGAGTCTGTGGAGGACCGCCTGCGCGACATCGTCTCCGAGTCCATGGGCTACGACGCCGCGGACCTGCCCGACGAGCTGCCGCTGATCGACCTCGGCCTCGACTCCCTGATGGGCATGCGCATCAAAAACCGCGTGGAGAACGACTTCCAGATTCCGCCGCTGCAGGTGCAGACGCTTCGCGACGCCTCCGTCGCCGACGTGATCCGCATCGTCGAAGACGCCGTCGCCGGCAAGACGGACGCGCCGCAGCCGATGGCCGCGAACGACGAGGCGCGCGACCCGGCCGCGGCCGCCGAGAAGACCCAGGGCGTGGGCGTGGCCCCGCGCGACGCCTCCGAGCGCATGGTCTTCGGCGCCTGGGCCAAGTACGCGGGTGCGGCGGCGGCCGGTGTGACGTCGGAGTTGCCGTCGATTAGCAAGGAGCAGGCGGGCGAGATCGCCGCGCACCTCACTGAACGCTCCGGCATCGAGGTCACTGCGGACGACGTGCTGGGTGCCGAGACGCTCGAGCCGCTGGCGAACCTCGTGCGCGAGGGGCTGGAAACACCGGTGGACGGCAACATTCGCGTCTTCCGCGACGGCGACGCCGAGGTTTCCCCGGTGTTCGTGTTCCACCCGGCGGGTGGGTCGTCGTCCGTGTACGCGCCGCTCGCGCGGAGGCTGAACGACGACGTGCCGGTCTACGGCGTCGAGAGGCTTGAGGGCTCCCTGGAGGAGCGCGCCGCGGAGTACGTCAAAGACATCGAGCGCATCGCCGACGGGCGCAAGGTCGTGCTCGCCGGCTGGTCGTTCGGCGGCGCGCTGGCCTACGAGGTGGCGCACCAGCTGGGCAACGACAAGATCGACTACATCGCGCTGTTGGACACCACACAGCCGTCCGAGCCGATCCCCGACACGCTGGAGGAGACGAAGGCGCGCTGGGGCCGCTACGCCGCGTTTGCGAAGGAAACCTACGGCCTCGAGTTCGACGTGCCCTACGAGCTGCTCGAGACCGCCGGTGAGGACGCGCTGCTGCAGATGCTCACCGAGTTCCTGGCCACCACCGACGCCTCCGAGCACGGCCTCGCCGCCGGTGTGCTCGAGCACCAGCGGGCGAGCTTCGTGGACAACCAAATCCTCAACCACCTGGACTTCACCCGCTGGGCAGATGTGCAGGTGCCGGTGCTGCTGTTCCGCGCCGAGCGCATGCACGACGGCGCGATCCAGCTCGAGCCGAACTACGCGCACATCGACGAGGACGGCGGCTGGGGCGCTATCGTGGACGACCTGACCATCGTCCACCTGCCCGGCGACCACCTCGCGGTGGTGGACGAGCCGGCGGTGGGGATCGTCGGCAAGCACATGAACGCATGGATTGAGGGGAAGCGATGACAACCGCCGAGAAACTCCAAGACCTGCGCGAGCGCCTGGACAAGGCGCAGGACCCGGGCTCTGAGCGCTCCCGGAAGCGCCGCGACGACGCCGGGCGCACCACCCCGCGCCAGCGCATCGACGCGCTGCTGGACGAGGGCTCCTTCGTCGAAATTGGCGCGCTGGCCCGCACCCCGGGCGACCCGGACGCCGTCTACTCCGACGGCGTGGTCACCGGCTACGGGCGCATCGACGGCCGCCCCGTCGCCGTGTACGCCCACGACAAGACCGTCTACGGCGGGTCAGTCGGCGTGACGTTCGGGCGCAAGGTCACCGAGGTCATGGAGTTCGCCATCAAGATCTCCTGCCCCGTGATCGGCATCCAGGACTCCGGCGGCGCCCGCATCCAGGACGCGGTGACCTCACTGGCCATGTACTCCGAGATCGCGAAGCGCCAACTGCCGCTTTCGGGCCGCGTGCCGCAGATCTCCATCATGCTGGGCAAGTCCGCCGGCGGCGCCGTCTACGCGCCCGTGACCACAGACTTCGTCGTCGCCGTCGACGGCGAGTCCGAGATGTACGTCACCGGCCCGAACGTCATCCGAGAGGTCACCGGCGAGGACATCACCTCCGCCGAGCTCGGCGGCGCGCGCGTGCAGGAGCAAGCCGGCAACATCCAGGCAGTGGTGGCCACGGAAGAGGACGCCTTCGACTACGTCAAGGACCTGCTCGCACACCTGCCGACGTCCACGTTCGACGCCGCGCCCGTCGTCGCCGCGCAGCCCGACGAGGAGCTCGACGACACCGCGCTAGACACCTTCATGCCCGACGACACCAACGCCGGCTACGACATGATGGACCTGCTGGTGCAGCTCGGCGACGACGAGGACCTCGTCGAGGTCCAGTCCGGGTACGCCGAGAACCTCATCTGCGCATTCGGGCGTATCGACGGCCGCGCCGTCGGCTTCGTCGCCAACAACCCGATGTACGCCGCCGGCTGCATCGACGCGGACGCCGCCGACAAGGGCGCACGCTTCATCCGCACCTGCGACGCCTACAACGTCCCCATCGTCTACGTCGTGGACACCCCCGGCTACCTGCCGGGCGTGGAGCAGGAGCGCGAGGGACTGATTCACCGCGGCGCGAAGTTCGCGTTCGCGGGCGTGGAGGCCACCGTGCCGAAGGTCACGCTAGTGGTGCGCAAGGCCTACGGCGGCGCGTACGCGGTGATGGGGTCGAAGAACCTCAACGGCGACATCAACCTGGCGTGGCCCACCGCCCAGATCGCGGTGATGGGTTCGGCGGCGGCGGTGGTGATGCTGCAGGGCAAGCAGCTCGCCGCCATCGAGGATCCGGCGCAGCGCGAGGCCATGAAGAAGATGTTCATGGACTTCTACGACCAGGAGATGACCTCGCCGTACGTCGCGGCGGAGCGCGGCTACATCGACCAGATGATTGAACCTAACCAGACCCGCGCCGCTTTACGGCGAGCCCTGCGGCAGCTAGCCTCCAAGCAGGAATTCGACCTGCCTAAGAAGCACACCATTAGTCCCCTCTAGTAAGGTTTCACCCCATGCTTTCTTCCACTCTTGACATCGTCGGCGACCTGATCAGCATGCTGGTCTGGTTTATCAATGGTATCCAGACCGGAAATCCGGCCTGGAACTTCGGCATCGGCTTCTAGGACTTCTTCACCAGCTTGGCCACGCCGCGCCAGCCGAGCATCAGCAGTGCAGACATCACCGTGGCCACGATGATGAAGGACCAGTGGGGGATGTCCTGGTTGCGGATGCCCCAGATGACCAGGCCGGTGACGACGGTGACGATCCAGATGATCCCGCCGTTGTTCTTGCGCGTGATCAGCCAGCCCAGCGTCACACCCAGGGCAAACGGCCACAGGGTGGACAGCCAGCCGGTGAAGTTGAACGGCATCTCATCCGTCTGGTGGGCGGCGCGTGCGAGCAGGGCGAACACGGCGATGGCGACGTAGTCTGCCGCGATCGCGGAGGGTCGGGAAATGCGTTGCGTCATAACCGAAGATGGTAGCGCCCGAACATCCTGTCCATGAGTCCGCCGGGCGGAAACACCGGGTACCCGCAGGCTGCGGTTGTCACTGTGCGGCGGATGCGGTGCGCAGAGGGGTTTGGCCCGCGTACACCGCGGCGTAGACCACCCACCCGATCGCGGTGATGAGCACAAACGACACCGCCCGGTACACCACCGTCGCCGCCGTGGCGTGGGCCAGCGGCAGCCCGGCGGCGACCAGCATGCCCACCGCCACGGGCTCCACCGTGCCGAGTCCGCCCGGCGTGACCTGGGCGGAGCCGGCCAGCTTGGTCATGATGAACGCCAGGCACACGCCGGCAAGCGGCGCGCCCTGGCCGGCCACGGCCCACACGGCGAAGACCATCGTGGCCAGATCTAACAGCCGGTTCGTAAGCGACAGCCCCGCCGCGCCGAAAAACGCAGGCGCGGAGATGCGGATCGCGGAGACCTGGTCGATCACGTCCACGACCCGCCCGCGCACCTTCTCGGGCAGGAACTGCACCCAGCGCTTCAGCACCGCCGGGTTAAGGGTGGCCCAAAACACCGCGCCGATGGTCGCCAATGCCGCTGCCAGGGTGCCCACCAGCGACCACATCGACAGCTCCGCGCCCAGTAGCGTTACCGCGACGACGCCGATGAGCACCATCCACACCGTCGACAGTGCGCCGGAGACCACGAAAAACCAGCCGCACAACCCCACAGACGCGCCCCAGGACCGGTGCACCCGAAACGTCAGCCACGCCGACAGCGCCGGCCCGCCCGGCACCGTGGTGGACCAGGCGTTGGAGGCGAACACGATCGCGTTCGTGCGCGCCACCCCCGTAATCCGCCCCTCCACGTTGAGCAGGATCTGCATCACCCCGGACATCGCCGCAAGCGACAGCACCGCGGTGGCCACCGCGAGCAGCAGCGGGCCTGTCGACGCCGCGCCAACGGCCTTCCACGCCTCCCCGAAAAACGGCAGCTGGTCGCGCAGCACCACCAGCACGACCACCATGATGGCCACGGGTGCGAGCCAGCGCAGCCACTGCCGCCACGTGCTAGCGCTCAAGTTCCTTCTTCTTCAGCTGCTCCAGCGCCTGGCGTGCCTGGCGTTCCTCCAGGTCGCGCATGAGCTGGGTAAACGGCACCAGCGAGGCGTCCTCGGACACCGACACTCCCGCGCGGCCGGGTTGGGTGTCGGGCACCATGTGGGAGATGGGGGTTTCGGTGCGCGGTGGCGTCGATAGGCTTGAGCCCTCCCCGAACGCGCCGGCCAGACGCTTGACCCAGGGCGGCGCCCACCAGCTGTCCTCGCGCAGCATGTGCATCACCGCGGGCACGAACAGCAGGCGGATCAGGGTGGCGTCGAGGGCGAGCGAGAAGATCATGCCGTAGGCGATGTACTTCATCATCACAATCTCGCTGAGCGCGAAGGCGGCGGCGACCACGATCATGATGAGCGCCGCGGCGGTGATGATGCCGCCGGTGTGCGCGGTGCCGCGCTTGATCGCCTCGTCGGTGCTCAGCCCGTTCTGGCGCGCCTCCACCATGCGGGAGACCAGGAAGACTTCGTAGTCCGTGGACAGGCCGTAGAGGATGGAGATGATTAGCACCAAGATCGGGCTCATCAGCGGGCCCGGGGTGAAGTTCAGGGCTCCCGCGCCGAGGCCGTCGACGAAGACGGCGGTGAGGAAGCCGAGCGTGGCGCCGATGCCGAGCACGTTCATGATCACGGCCTTCGCCGGCAGGATCACGGAGCCGAACACCAGCGCCATCAGCAGGAACGTGGCGATGACCATGTACAGCGCCATCCACGGCAGGCGTTTCAACAGCGCCTCGATGGACTCGGTTTCCATCGCCGGGGTGCCGGCGACGTAAGTCTCCACACCCTCGGGGGCGTTGATGTTTCGCAATTGCTTCACGACGTCCGCGCCCCCGGCCCGATCCTCCAGCGGGGCGGAAAGCACCGTGGTGCCGTCTTGCGTGGCATGCGCTGGCTTCAGCGGCGCGGCCAGGCCCTCGACCTGGCGGGTTTGCATCACGATGTCCACCAACTGCTGGTTGTCCGCGCCGGTGACCACGAGCTTGACCGGGTCGGTGCGGAAGGCGGGGAACTCCTCGTTGAACTCGTCCTGGGCCTGGCGGGTGGCCTGGCTCGGCGGCAGGTACGTCTCGTTGATGCCGCCGAACGTGATGCCCACGATCGGCACGGTGAGCAGGAGCAACAGGGCCGCACAGCCGACCACGACGGCCTTGGCGTGGCGCATCGCCCACGCCGGAATCTTGTACCAGACGGTGTCCGCAACGGCTCCTTCGTCGCCGCTGCGGGAAGAGCGACGACGCACCGACCACATGTCGATTTTGGGGCCAAGCATGCCGAACAGCGCTGGCAGCACCGCCACCGAGATCACGGCGGCGAGCAACACCGCGCTCATCGCGCCGTAGGCCACAGATTTGAGGAAGGCCTGCGGGAACATCAGCAGCCCGGACAGGGCCACGCCCACCATCAGCGCGGAGAAGAACACGGTCTTGCCGGCGGTGTTGGTGGTCACCGCCACCGCCTCCTCGACCTCGGCGCCGCGGTCCAGCTCCTCGCGGAAGCGCGAGACCATGAACAGGCCGTAGTCGATGGCCAGGCCCAGCCCCAGCAGCGTGATGATGGACTGGGAGAAGATGTTGACCTGCTGGTACTGCGCCAGCACCGCGAGCAGAGACAGCGAGCCGATGATGGACAAAATGCCAACGATCAGTGGCATCGCGGCCGCGACCACGCCGCCGAAAACGAACAGCAGGATGACGGCCACGAACACCAGGCCGACCTTCTCGGCGCGGGCGATGTCGGCGGCCATGCCCTCGTCCAGCGCGTCGGCCACCGCGGTCGCGCCGGCGACCTGCACGGTCGCGCCCGGCAGCTCCATCGCCTCGAGCGCGGGCTTGATGGTGCGGAAATCCTTCAGCGTCTGCTCGCCGTCGCCCTTGAGCCCGATCGCCGCGAACGCCTTCGTGTGCTCGGCGTTGACCAGCTGCGGGTTGGGGCGCTCAAAGTAGCTAGTGATGTGGGCGATTTCGTTGGGGAACTGCTCGCGCAGCGAGGTCAGCTGGGCGTTGGCCGCCTCCGTCAGCTGAGGGTCGTCGGCGTTGTTGGCGCTGACTAAAACGATCACATCGCCCGAGTTGTCGCGACCGAACGTCTCCTGCTCGATCACCGCGGCCGTGGTCGAATCCGCTCCCGGATCCTCCCACCCTTCCTGGGAGAGGCGTTCGCCCAGCTTCGAGCCGAACAGCACCTGCATGGCCAGGATGAGCACGATGACCACCAGCGGGATGATCCGGCGGTGGCGGAACGCAAAACGGCCCCACTTGTAAAACATCTCCGGCCTCCTAGTCGCGGGTGTTGTGCAGCAGGGAGCGCAGCGGGCGGAACGGCTGCAGCCACGCGCCGCCGTTCGGCAGCCGGTCCAGGTTCACGCGCGGCAGCGGGTTCTGGAACACGCCCGGGATGTCCTCCAAGTCCACGAAGTCCACGTCCGGGGAGTTCACCGCCCAAGAAGCGTGCTCGTGGAAGCCGAGGACGGTGACGGGGATGCCGGCGTCCACGAGCTCGAGCAGCGGCTCCTGGAAGTTCTGCCCGTCCGCCGAGGCGACCACGACACCCTGGAGCACGCCCTCCTCGCGGCGGCGCTCGATGTGGGCCAGCATGTCCCGGTCCACGTCCGAATCCTCGTCGCTCTTCGGCTTGGCAAACACGGCGAAGCCGACGTTGCGCAGCGCCTCCACCCACGGACGGATGGAATCCGCTCCGCCGGCAGAGACGTTGGTGAACACCGTTGCCTCCGGCTCAATGTCGCGGCCGAGGTCGTCGGCGCGGGCCTCGGCTTCGCTGATAAGCCAGCGCCCGATCGCGTCGAAGCGGGGGCGGTGCGCCGCAGTCGGGCGCCCGCCTAAGATCGCGCCGAGGCCCATGTCCAGGTTCGGCGCGTCCCACACCAGCAGCAGGCTCTCCGGGCCGGCGGGCGCACCTGGGGTGTACGGGTGCGACAGCGCTTGCAGATCCATGGCTACTTCTTCTCCCACAGGTACTCGCGGATCACGTGATCCTTGTCCATGCCTTTGCCTTCGAACTTAGTGATCACCTGTCGGTCCGTGAGCAGCGGCGCATCCTCCCACGGCCACCCCCTGTACTCCAGCATCGGTTCCACGTTCACCAGCTCGTCGATCCACTCCGCGTAATCCGCGTGGTCCGTGGCCACATGCAGCACACCGCCCGGCTTCAAACGGGTGGCGATCAGATTCAGGGTGCCGGACTGGATGATGCGGCGCTTGTGGTGGCGCGCCTTCGGCCACGGGTCCGGGAAGAAGATGCGCACGCCGTCGAGGGACTCCTCGCCGAACATCCGGGCCAGGACCTCCACGCCGTCGCCGCGCACCATGCGGATGTTGTCGATGCCGCCGCGCACCGCCGAACCCAGCAGTTTGGCCAGGCCCGGCTTGTACAACTCCACGGCGATGACGTTCGTGTCCGCTTCCAGCGGAGCCATCGCAGCGGTGGAGGTGCCGGTGCCGGAGCCGATCTCCACAATCGTGGGGTGGCCTGTGCGATCGAACCACTCGTCGACGTCGATGCGCTCGTCCGAGCCTTCCGCCAGCACGCGACCTAAGCGCGGCCAATGCTCATCGAACAGGGCTTCCTGGTTTTCGGTGAGGGTGCCGCGGCGGAAGGTCACAGACCCCAGGCGCGGGTAGTCCAGGCCGGTGTCGAACTCGGTTTGCAGCGGGCGGCCCGCCGGCAATTCGCCCGTTCCCGGGCGCAAATTTTCAGTATTATTCATCAAATTTATTGTCCACATGAACTGGGCAAACGCAAGCTCCACGGGTCACCCCCGGAGGCGTCGTAAAGCAAATGCCCGAGAACGGGTGGCGGGGGTAGAGCTCCACCCCCGCTTGCGACAAAGGTCGTGCTCGTGCCAGCTGGTTATATCCAGTACGAGTGAATTGATCGGAACTTTTGGCCAGATGAACGCCCGTTTCGATACTCTTGTGGCGCAACAACGATGAATTTCGCACGCGCACTGGCCATAACCAGTTACACAAGGAGTACGTAAATGACCGCCGAAATCAAGCGCCTGGAGGGGACCAACCCCACCGACAACGACAAGCTCATCGCTTGGATCAACGAGGCGGTCGAACTTTTCCAACCTGACAAGGTCGTCTTCGCGGACGGCTCCCAGGAAGAGTGGAACCGCCTCACCGCCGAACTCGTCGACGCAGGCACCCTGATCAAGCTCAACGAGGAAAAGCGCCCCAACTCCTTCCTCGCCCGCTCCAACCCGTCCGACGTGGCACGCGTGGAGTCCCGCACCTTCATCTCCACCGAGAACGAAGAAGATGCAGGCCCGACCAACAACTGGATGAAGCCGGCAGCCCTCAAAGAGGAGATGCTGGAGCACTTCGAAGGCTCCATGCGCGGCCGCACCATGTACGTCGTGCCGTTCTGCATGGGCCCCATCTCCGATCCGGACCCGAAGCTCGGCGTCCAGCTGACGGACTCCGCCTACGTCGTGCTCTCCATGCGCATCATGACCCGCATGGGCACCCAGGCCCTGGAAAAGATCGAGGGCGAGAATTTCGTGCACTGCCTCCACTCCGTCGGCGCCCCGCTAGAGCCGGGCCAGGAAGACGTGGCGTGGCCGTGCAACGACACCAAGTACATCTCCCAGTTCCCGGAGACCAAGGAGATCTGGTCCTACGGCTCTGGCTACGGCGGCAACGCCATCCTGGCCAAGAAGTGCTACGCCCTGCGCATCGCCACCGTGATGGCGAAAGAAGAGGGCTGGATGGCCGAGCACATGCTCATCCTCAAGCTCACCTCCCCGGAGGGCAAGGCCTACCACATCGCGGCCGCCTTCCCGTCCGCCTGCGGCAAGACCAACTTGGCCATGATCACCCCGACACTGGACGGCTGGACGGCCGAGGTTGTCGGCGACGACATCGCCTGGATGAAGCTGCGCGAGGACGGGCTGTACGCCGTCAACCCGGAAAACGGCTTCTTCGGCGTCGCGCCGGGCACCAACTACGCCTCCAACCCGATCGCCATGAAGAGCATGGAGCCGGGCAACATCCTGTTCACCAACGTCGCGCTCACCGACGACGGCGACGTCTGGTGGGAAGGCATGGACGGCGAGGCGCCCGCCCACCTCATCGACTGGCGCGGCGAGGACTGGACGCCTGAGTCCTCCTCCAAGGCCGCCCACCCGAACTCCCGTTACTGCGTGGCCATCGAGCAGTGCCCGGCCGCCGCACCGGAGTTCAACGACTGGCAGGGCGTCAAGATCGACGCCATCCTCTTCGGCGGCCGCCGCCCGGACACCGTGCCGCTGGTCACGCAGGCCCACAACTGGGAGCACGGCACCATGATCGGCGCGATGCTCTCCTCCGGCCAGACCGCCGCCTCCGCGGAAGCCAAGGTCGGCTCCCTGCGCCACGATCCGATGGCCATGCTGCCGTTCATGGGCTACAACGTGGGCGACTACTTCCAGCACTGGCTGGACATGGGTGAAAAGGGCGGCGACCGCATGCCGGAGATCTTCCTGGTCAACTGGTTCCGCCGCGGCGACGACGACCGCTTCCTGTGGCCGGGCTTCGGCGACAACTCCCGCGTGCTCAAGTGGGTCATCGACCGCATCGAGGGCAACGTCGACGCCGACGAGACCGTGGTCGGCTACACCGCCCGCGCCGAGGACCTGGATCTGACCGGCCTGGACACCCCGATCGAGGACGTGCGCGAGGCACTCACCGCCGACCCGGAGCTGTGGAAGGAAGACGTCGCCGACTCCCGCCGCTACCTCGAGGGTCTCGGCTCCCGCGTGCCACAGGAGATCTTCGACCAGCTGAAGAAACTCGACGAGCGCGTCCAGGCTGCGGCGAAGTAGGCGCTTGTGTAGCACGGTAGTGATGCTGTAACGTCACTGCTGGAAAACTTCAGACAGGATCTGTTGTTAATTTTGCAGAAAACCCGCCGAAAGGCGGGTTTTTTGTTAGCGTTACCCGCATGAGTGGTGGGATGCTTCGGGGGCTTAGCAGTGCCCGGGTGCACTCATACCGCATGGCCATTGTGGGGGAGACAGGCCGTAGCGCGAACTCTGTTTCTGACCGCTCCGTTCAGTCCTTGTACCTGTGGCAAAGCGCAGTGGCATCGGCCTGGTATGAGGCTCTCTCGATTTTCGAGCCCGTACTGCGCAATCGTATTGATTGCGAACTCAGAAAGTGGAATCAAGCTCAAGGGAACACTGAGGATTGGTTGGAGGATCCGGCTCAACCGCTAAAGAAAGCGGTCAGTCGAATGGCTTCAGACGCGTTAAACGCTGCGGAAAGCAGTGCTCGCCGCAGACCGCGAAATCATCCGCGGTTTAGTGCTCCGATAACCTTAGATGATCGAATTTCGCAGCTTTCATTCGGCAATATCAGCTCATTATTCCCCTTGCAGGCCCCGCGCAACCGCTCGAATTTCGCGAGTGGATTCTCGGCGAAGGAGAACCTGTGGATACATGCACTCTCCGGTGGGTTTCCGGGATTGGCCGAAAAATTCGTAGACGCGCACCGATCAAGCATTCATCCTTCTGTTCCAGTTCAGGTGGAGAGCGGGTACGCTGTTGCGACTGCTCTCGAGCAGCTACGTTAGGTTGAGAAACCGTGTGAGCCATCAGGAACAAATACTCAACGTTGACCATCAAGAACGATTGGCTGACATGTACGCGTTGGTCCATGCGATGTCTCCCCAGACGCTCGGGGTGATGAAGAAAATGGATCGGGTGCAACGTAATTTGCTGCTGCGACCGCGTTTCTAACCCTTGCGCAGGACAAGCACGAGGTTTGACACCGCGAACTCGCGCAGCACCGGCACGCGGGTGACCCACCACGCCCACCGCGGGTGGTAGCGGGGGAAGGCGGCCGCGAGCTGGCCGGTTGCCTCCGCCCAGGCAAGCCCTTCGCGCGCGGAGACGGCGAAGAGCGTTTCGCCGAAGCGGTTTTTCGGGTCGCGGCCGTGCACTCTTGCGTATCGACGGCGCGCGTAATCCCCGCCCACGTAGTGCTGCCACAGGCCTGTCTCGTGCCCGCCGAACGGTCCGAGCCACACCGTGTAGCTGAGCACCACCAGCCCGCCTGGGGCGGCCACGCGCAGCATCTCCTCGCCCATGGCCTGCCAGTTCGGGATGTGCTCGGCGACGTTGGAGGAGTACACCACGTCGAAGGAGTTGTCAGCGAAGGGAAGGGCGGTGCCGTCGCCGCGCACCGCGCCGAAACCGGACAAACCTGCGGCGGATAGTTCGGACACGTTTGGTTCCAGCCCGACGTAGAAGCAGTCCGAAAACGCGCGGGCGAAGTAGCCGGGTCCGCCGCCGACGTCCAGCACCGATGCACCTCGCAAGCTCGGAGCAGGGGAGAAGGAGAGGTCGTGCGAGAGGGCGTCGAGAAGCGAACGCGTGTCGCGGGCAAGCATGGAGTAGAAGATGCGCGGGCGAAACTGCTCGTAAGAAAACGCGCGCAACAGCCGGAGCGAGCGGGAAAAGGTGGCCATCCGGCGGGTACGGTGCATACGCATACCGTAGCAACCGTGCTACAGTGCGGTGCATGGCCACGCCGGAATACGACGAATCGCTGGTTGAACGCAGAATATCGCAGCGCGAGTTGCGCAACGACTCTGCGCGGATCCTGCGCGCGGTGCGGGCGGGGCACAGCTTCGTGGTCACCAACAACGGCGAACCGGTGGGGCGGCTGGTGCCCCTCGACGAGCCGAAACCGCGGTTGACCATCACTCGGCCCGCCACCCGTGTTGGCGGATGGCTGGACCTTCCGGTGGAGCCGGCGGAAGGCGAACCGTTGACTGAGATGCTCGATGACATGCGCGAGGACCGCTTCTAGGATGCGGCGGGTGTATGCGGATACATCGGCTATCGCCTGCCTGCTGAAAGCGGAGCCACACACGCGGGCGATGCGACTCTGGCTCGAGGCAGGGAAGTGCGAGGTAGTTTCGTCGGACCTGCTCGAGATTGAGCTGCGGCGGCTGGCGGTGCGCTTGGGCAGGCCCCAGGGCGAGGTCACGCTCATCTTGCGCGGAATTTCGCTTGCGGAACTCAACCGGGCGACGCTGCGCAGCGCGAGCATGCTGCCCATGCCGTACCTGCGAACGCTGGATGCGATCCACCTGCAGGCGGCGCTGGACTTGGAGTCGGATGCGGTGCTCACCTACGACATGCGGCTAGCGGATGCGGCGCGCGAAGTTGGGCTCGAGGTCATCGCACCATGAAGATACTGCTTCTGTGCTGGCGCGACACCACCCACCCGCAGGGCGGCGGGTCGGAGCGCTACCTCGAGCGCGTCGGGGAGTACCTGGCGGCGCAGGGCCACGAGGTTATTTACCGCACCGCAAAACACACGGACGCGCCAAGGCGTTCTCGCAGGAACGGGGTGCGCTACGAGCGTGCCGGCGGCAAGTTCGGCGTGTACCTTGCGGCGCCGCTGTCGATCTGGCGAAACCGGCCGAATGTGGTGGTGGACACGCAAAACGGCATCCCCTTTTTCGCGCGGCTGTTCACGCGCAAACCCGTGGTGCTGCTGACGCACCACTGCCACAAGGAGCAGTGGCCGGTGGCGGGCCCGCTGATCCGGCGGCTTGGTTGGTTCCTTGAAGCGAAGGTGGCGCCGAGGGTGTACCGGGGCGCGCAGTACGTGACGGTGTCGCAGGCCTCGAAGCGCGACCTGGTGGCGCTCGGGGTGCGCGAGGCAGACATCGCGATCGTGGAAAACGGCGTGGACCCTGTTCCGGCGCATACGCCTGTGCTTTACGACGACCAACGGTTGCACCTGGTCACCCTCTCCCGTCTGGTGCCGCACAAGCGCATCGAGGAGGCGATCGACGCGGTGGCGGACATGGACGGCGCCGTGCTGGACGTGGTCGGCTCCGGCTGGTGGGAGGACCAGTTGCGCGAGTACGCCGCCCCGTACGGGGACAAGGTGGTCTTCCACCGGCACGTCTCCGAGCCGTACAAGCATGCCCTGCTGGAGCGGGCTGAGCTGCACCTTTTGCCCTCGCGCAAAGAAGGCTGGGGGATTGCGGTGATTGAGGCGGCGCAGCACGGGGTGCCCACCGTCGCCTACGCGTCCGCCGGCGGGGTGGCGGACTCTATCCGCGACCGAGAGACCGGCAGGCTGGTGCAGCCTGGTGAGGAGTTTGGGGAGGTTGTGGGGGAGACCTTGGGGCGTGGAGAGGCAATGGCTCCTGCGGCGCGGGCGTGGGCGGCGCGGTTCTCCTGGGAGGAGACCGGCCGAAAGTTCGAGCGGATTATTGCAGCTGTGTTGTCCAATTGAGCTGCTGGATCTTCGTGTCCAGCTCGCGGTACGCCTTCGCGGCGCTGTCGGCCATCTCGCGCAGGGCTTTCACGTCCACGGCGGGGACGAAGCGGACCTCTGAACGGGAATAGCGCGAGCCTGTCATGGTGCCCGCGTCGGCGATGGCGGCGTAGAGGCGGCGGGAGCGCAGCAGCGCGTCGCGTCGCGCGATCGCGTCGGTGAGCGTGGCGCCCTCGAAGGCGGTCTGCGCGTTGGTGTGGTTGATGCGGCGCACCAGCGTCTCAATTTCCTGCAGCAGCCCGGCGGCCTCCTCGAGCATGGCCGCCGGGTCCTCGACGGGCGTGTCGCCCTCCTGGATCATCGCGCCCTGCACCAGGCGTTCCTGCAGCTTGTTCAGGCGGTCCTGCGCCTCGGCGCGTCGCGCCAGTGCCTCTGCGAGCAGCATCTGTGCCTCCTTGTACGTTGCTGTCCCCGTTCCCAACCCTCGCGGCTGCGTCCGCGACACCCCCAACGTCGTGGTAGTAAACAGTGCTCGGTGCAACCCTGTGGTGGGGGTCGTGCCCGTGTGCGTCGTGCAGGCCGCATGCGTTGTGCGTATGAGCGGAATCGAACCGCTTCAGCCCTGATACGGCCACAAGGCGCCGGGAGTGCGCCCTTTTCCCCGGACGCGTGGGGTTGACGTTCGCTGGGTGCCGGCGAGCTTTTCCGCTACCGACAGTGTCATCCGAGCATAGCAAAACGCCCAGCCGCTGGGAAGGGCTGGGCGTTGGGTCTATGCGGTGCTATGCCGCGGAGGGGAACAGCTCGCCGTCGCGGAGACGGTCGCGCATCTCGGCCTCGACGAGGACGGGGATAAAGTCCTCGATTACAGCGGAGCTGCGGTGGGTGCGCAGGACAGCATCGAACGCGTCATTGATCTCGAGTGCATCGAACTGGCCGGCGAACTCGGCGAGCAGGTCCTCGCGGATGTTGCGCAGGGCGCGCTCGCGGATGATGCTGAAGTCAATCTTGTTAGCCATGGTGTGTTCCTCCTTGCAGAAGCGGTATCTGCTCCTTCTCTAGGCTCAGGGTTACGCGTGTACGCAACCTGTTGTTAACTTGGCGTTCACTTTAGGAAATGCGAGGCGAGCAGTGCAAGGACATCAATGATTGGAAATGCACATTAATTGGTAAAAGCCAACTAATTTCCTGAAACGCGCAGGCAGGAGCGCCGGGCTGAGTAGGTGTGATCCGTGTCACACAGCAGCCATGGCACCATGCACCACAGGGCAAACAACGCCACACCCACAGGCGGCAGCGGGCGTGCAGGTGCGCCCGTCTCGGTTACGGAACCGTCGGCGCGCATCACCACGCCGACGCCCAGCTCGCGCAGGCGGTCGTGGTCATCGAGGGCCGCCTGCGCCGCGGACCAGCGCAGCGACGGCGGGTCTACCGCCACCCCGTCGACCGTCAGCGCCCCGGATTCGACCACGTTCATTGCCTTGGGGGCGGGGTCGACGACTGGGTGGCCGTCGAGAGGCAAAAGCGCGGGGCGCGATTCGAAGAAGACGTCGCGGCCGCGGTGGTCAACGGCCGGGACCTCGACGGTGGTGGGGGTGAGCGCAGCGAGAGCGAGCGGCGCGTCCGGGACCTGCAGCAGGGCGAACGCGGCGGCAGCGAGTGCGCGCCGAGGCTCGAGCGCACCGGCGGCAGCGACGAAGGCAGGGATGGCGAGGATGAGCCACTTCTGGCCGTCGCGGAGCAACCCACCGCCCGGGAAATACTGGACAAGTAGTGCGGTTAGCCCCGCCCAGGACGCAAGCGCCACCGCGAACCCCAGCGCCGCCAGCAGCACGAAGTGGCGGGGCCCCCCCCCCC